>Ga0123355_10006521_pt1 | contig 17312 bp, 11 predicted proteins | sample TergutEmb28metaG_3_FD_89872 | JGI IMG/M metagenome (GOLD analysis project Ga0123355, IMG submission 89872) | Embiratermes neotenicus P1 segment gut microbial communities from Petit-Saut dam, French Guiana - Emb289 P1 | ecosystem: Host-associated > Arthropoda: Insects > Digestive system > Gut ...
TGGAATCAAGCAGTACACACAGACAGAGAAGTTACAGCAAATAGGCCAGATATAATATTTAAAAACAAAAAAGAGAAAACATGCACACTGATAGATGTGGCAATACCCGCAGACAGAAATGTTATGCAAAAGGAAGCGGAAAAGAAATTATAATACAAGAGTTTATGCATAGAGATACAACGAATGTGGAACGCGAAATGTGCGATTGTACCAGTAATAATTGGAGCCACTGGAATAGTAACGAGAAGCTTAAGGAAAAATTTGGAAACTGTACCAGGAAAACATTCGATAGATTCACTACAAAAGACAGCTATGCTTGGAACAACACACATAATACGGAAAGTACTGCAGTGTGAAGCTTGAAGCCTAAGCAGTGGGGATCACCGCTGGTTCAAGAGAAGTACCGGGAAGAAAAGGCCTGTGACAAGAGACATCCATATCATATAATAATAATAATAATAACAACAACAACAACAATAATAATAATAACAACAACAACAACAATAATAATAATAACAACAACAACAACAACAACAACAATACATAATGACAAGTAACAAATTAAAGTAAAACTCTAATTACAAGTAATGTTGAAAGCATTTCCAAGGATGAGAGTATATCACCATGAAACTCCAATGGCATAAAGCTCATATTCCCTGTATTTTGAGGAGAAATATTCCAGAAAACTAGGAGGGACTGGAAGTAAATTAGAATTTTACTAGTTAATGTAATAAAACTGAAAGCTAAACACAATTTTTACACGTTATTTTACATTCCAGTAAAATGTGACCCTAATAAAGGATACATATCTTTCTTTACCAATAACGATACATAATTTCTCGAAAAACTCAATGACTTAGGCTTCTTAAGTGGAAAAACATTCTTAAAAGGGTAAGCCTGAAAAAGATATTATTTTGCAATATTATTCTGTGTAAACTGTGAACTTAATATTGAAGAGATGAAACTAAATGAAGAAATGCATGACCATTGTATGTGCCATTAATCAGATCCTCATGTCCAATTTTGCAGAACTACTCTTCTTAGAAACAATGTTGCAAATGTGGGTATAAAATTATATAATAAATTGCCAAAAAAAACTAAAGATGCTAGAAAAAATAAAGGAATTTAAAAGAAAGCTGAAATATTTTGTCCTGCAACACATTTTTTCCTCTGTGGATGAATATATGTCTTACTGAATATTATTATCAGTTATTTATCACTATGCTACTTTTACTATCTCAGCATCTGAATACTTTTTGTCAAAGAAGATACAAATATTTAAACTAATGAATGTGTGACTTTTTGCATGTCATCATATATATCTGTTTTAATGTGATGTATTGCAAGTTTCGTTTTTTCTTTTCTGTGGTGTACGATTCATAAATTAATACCTGATGCAATGTATGTAGTGTATAGTAAATTTGATGTGTCTGGTGTCACATGAATGATGGATGGACTATAAAACAAAGTAAGAAAATGATAAAATATTTTCACCATCATACCAAACCTCAAGTCTTACCTTCTTTAATGATTCTGACATATTCTTGAACACATGAAAAGACATTTTAACAAGCATAGATGGTAGACAAAGAGCCCATTCTTGCCATATTTCATAAATACCAATGCTAGATTCCAATATTTTGTGTTTTCACATTTTTCCAGCTCAGATGTTCATGTATAGACTGACTACTATGTGAATTTTATGAGGACAGAAACATTTGAGGTTCTTAAGAAAGCTTTTTGCAAGGAAAATTTTAAGTACCATCCACAGTGTTCAAAATATCCAACTCTTCTTGAATAGAGAGCAGTAGTAGCCATGCCGATCACATTCTTAATAATTAATGGCTCTACAGGACGAGAAGTGTACACTTATAAACAGTTTGCAATAAACACAATACAGCTCTAAATTCAGCACCCAGAAGTATTCAAATTACTGAGATTACAGTAAAACAATTCCAGTAACACACTCCATTAAAAACCGTGGCTCATTCATGCAGCTGATTGCACACACCAACACAATGTTGCATCACTGTGTGAAATGCTTGTGTGGGAATTTATGGCAGCATAGTCAGAAAATATGGGCCACGATAGTGTAGCTGGTATTTTGACTCACTGACAGGCTGGAGGTCTGGGGATTGAATCATGGTGGGAATGAAATTTTCCACACCTGTCCAGACCAGCCCTGGGACCCACTCAGCCAGGTAAAGTGGTGGGAGTGTGGTGTTGACCACACACCTCCATCTAGTGCCAAAGGTAAAGAAAGAGTAGAGCTATACCCCTACTACTCTCTGGGTCTTCATGGCCAGTTTTAGGGTGTACTTTATGTTTATCTTTTATAGGCAGTTGTGATGTAATATCCTATCATGTTTCCACAGACTAGTATTAAGTTTCTTATCTGTACCTCTACTCCATGGGGGAAACTAACTTGGAGATTAAGCTCATGAATTCAGGCCGTTATTTCACCATCATACATTGGTAAAAGACTAAAGAAATGGGAAACTTTTAACACTCTAACACAAAAACCTATTGATGGTAAAAAATTAGTCAATTAGTGCATTTTCTTGCTTCTAAAGCAGGGAATGCTTAAAGGAGGAGAAGATACAAAATGTTAATCCTATGGGAAAGTTTGGTACGAATTTCTCGGACGTCTTACATGGCAAAACTTCTTAAACGGGGACTTCTTAAGCAGGATAGAGTTCAATGGCAAGATCTTGTGAACATGAAGATAAACTTTTCATTCTATAAAATATGACAAATATCTTGAGAAGCATATCACTTATTTACTGCTCAAGAAAGGCTCTGATCCATGCATTTGGAAGGCTTAGATATTATTATCACAGTAGAGAAAATTAAAGCATTACAGTTTTCATCTGGGCATAGTAGATCATATTTACAAGAAAACTCACGTTCATTGCGAGCCTGCTCATCTTGTTCATAAGTACTGATGATTTCTGCAGCCCTCTTCTCATCATACAATGGATATAATATTTCATTCAATCTTGGATCTCTCTGCTTTTCATTCAGAAATATGATGAACTGCTCGACGCTGATCGTCTCTGTTTTACCTAGAGTGCTGCACAAGTACCAAGAATACAGCCATTACATATATATGTGTGTGTGTGTGTACATGCATCACTCTAAATATCAGCTTTAAAGTATCATAAAGAATAAAGTGCAAAATGTGAAGCTTTGTCCATAGCACTGATACTCATATTATTTTGCCTATAACCCAAAATCAAAAATCACATTGGTCTTCTGACCCAAAAAGTATCAGTACCTACTTAAAACCCAATTCAAGCCATGAGTGCCCTTGATTACTTTGAGAGTTCATAACCCACCAGTAGGCTTGTAAACAGCTAGGTTTGAGAAGCCCAATTTCAGAAGAAAGTCAACTGTAACTCAGCTTAGTACATCTGTCACAGCATGGTGTATCTGACAAATTTTCTCCATATCTGATCTTGTATATAATTCGCATGCATGCTGCCTTATACAGGGAGCTGTGTAAGTCATAGTTTTGTTGGCAGCACTGTCTTTGATTATTTAACTCAACCATGCAGAAGCATGTTTTGGTCATTACAAGTGCTGAACTTGCCCTTTGCTACTGTCAAAATGAGTAAAATCTTGGTATGTAGGAAATAGTCTACAGATTAGAATGTGTTACAAAACTTTCAGTGAAGTCATACAATATTAGACTGATCATGTGTATTTTATCTGCCATAATCTTTGAGGCAAGTTTCAACAAAGAGATTAGTGATGGTTACACCCAAGATGGTAAGATCTGTGTAACAAAAGAAAGGACCAAGTTATTCAAGCAAAGTCAACAGAAGTTCAACTAGGCTTAAGTCAGATTGGTATAAATGATACTACCAGACAGATGCATTGAATCCACATAGATCACACAAACAGAAGGCCTAAATTTTGTGAAATCTTTCCGAATGAGAATCAGTATTCTGATACTATGATGACAATAATATGGTCTGATCAAATTTATAATTATCTGATAAAATTAAATAGCAGTAAACAGGGATGTTACTAATCCCCACATAATCAAGAAACTGCCTTGAAGCAACCTGGAGCATCTGAGAGAAGTGTTTATGTCCTTATCTGGTGTCCTGAACCTGTACTCTTAGGAAGGAACCGTAATCAGAACCATATTTGTAAATGCTGCAGGAGTGTATAGTATTGTTGGATGATCTTCTTCTGGGCTCCTACCCATAAAGAGACAACCAAATAATCTAAAATCACTGACAGAACCTGAAAACCTATAACTACATAGCACCTAGAGGTTTTGCAAGTAATATCCATTTAAGACATGAAGTTTCCACACAGACTAGAAGTGCTAAAATTACGTGGGCAATCAACACACCAAACTGTAACAATCTTATGTTTCTATTTGAAGTGCTTCTCCCCAAAGAAGATTTTATTACTCTTCAGTCTCTGAGTGACCACTGCCAGCAGATGATAGAAAGAGGAGTTCAACTCAGGGGTTAACATGGTCTCTGGATCTCATAGCAATGGATTTCATGTTACATGCATTAATTTTAAATATCCATACTTACTGCTATCGAATTTAATGGTATTAAAGTAGTGCACACTCATGCAAAAAGTATAAACATGAATTAACTCCAGAAGAATGTTGTGGAAGTATTTCAAAATATCACTAAGTAACAGCTAGACACACATGTTACAAACAGGGTCAAAAACAGACTGCAGCAATGGATAAATGCAGGAGGTGCATATTTTAAAAATATGTAATAAAATAATGAAACAGTTTGAGGTGCGGAATCCCCGTTGTGTGTATCAAAATACAATTTGGTACACAAGGAAGTCAAAACACAACTATAGATATATTTGTACCTTGAGCCATCTTTGCTACAAATATATCTATAGTTGTGTTTTGACTGCCTTGTATACTATATTGTATAATGAAACAGTTCCTGAATTAGGATTGTCACTTCTGAGGTTCATGATTATTATCTTTAACAAAAATTTAATATGTGATATTTATTCTTCTGGGACGTTACAAAGTGTACATTGGTAGTTAGTTACCACTGTTCTCATGGGACTGATGGATTGTCCCAACATGATAGAAGCCTGAAATCACAGACTTCATAGCAGTGGACAACACTGCAAAACAGTTACAGATTTATTAAATAAGGAGCACTTCTTTATAAGTGAGAAGAGCAAAAAGTAATGGCAACATGTTATCAAATGCAGAGAACTGTTCCAAACCAACTACTTGCATATCATGTAGCTTGGAATTCAGGTTTCAGAAGTACATTACCTGTGTCATGCCTGTAAGGCAGCAGAGAGCATGTCTGTAAGCCAAAAAGTCAGGATCTTGTTAACACAGCATCCTAATACATGTTTATGAAGTTGGAACTAAACTCCTGAATCAAAACAGATACAGCACATGGTCACAGTGTGAAGAATTGCTGGCATTGTGTGCAGAAAGTATATGGCAATGAGTGACCATACCAAAATGTCACAGAGTGAATGGAAGCCTTTTGCCAAGGTCAGGATGTTACCAAGGATAACCAACGTGCAGAACAACCCAACATTCTGCAAAAGCTTGTTCAGCTTGTAAAGTCTCTGCTGGAAGATGACATGCATTGCCTTATGTGCAAATTGGCTGTGGAAGTTGGGATTCTTGGTTTTGGTGTTTGCCATATCGTTATGGACATCATCAGGATGCAAAAAATGGCATCACGTTGGGTACCACACCAACTTACAAGCGCCAATATGTGGCAAAGACATGCTACTGCTAACCTCAACCTTCAATGGTACCACAATGAAAATTATGCACTTTCGCAATGTACCACACACCCATGACAAAACCTGGGCTCAGGTTTACAAACCTGAACTAAAATGGCAAATTAATGCAGAAAAACTGTTGGTATTTCATTACAGGTGCTCCACCAATGGCATGACATGTTGCCATGTCGCACAAACTGTAAAATACCTACTGGAAAAGGAGCAATGGAAAACTCCTGAACACTATCCCTACTCTTTGGACATTAGTCCTAGTGACTTAGAGCTGTTCCAAAAGATGAAAAAACTGTACAATGTAAGCAGTTCCATAGTGTGGCAAAATTTATACACAGCAGAACAATATGTAACAGACATTGTGACGAATTTTCTGTTAATGGTAGCTGGCAAACCCCAAAGAGTTGCTACAAGATTCTTGGCATGGCAGGAGACCACACTAAAGGTATGAAGTACGAGTTTCAATGAAATAAAGCTTTTCTTCGTGTACACCACAGGTTGCCACTGCTTTCCACTCAAATTGTGTATCACTGAATGTACTTTAGACACATACATATACAACAACACGTAAGAACTTTAGGGTAAGGTAAGGTAAAATTGTCTGTGCTTAATTAAGATCACAGCTTTAAGACACATGGGGAAATTAAAATACAGCTTTACACACTGTTAACCTCAACACTAGACAGAGACAAGTGGTCAGTTTCACTCCCCAAACCACTTCATCCCCTGAGAGAGATGCCTGGTATCCACTGGGTGGGAGGCTAGGGGCCTCAGAGTCAGTCAGGACACAGTGGTGAAGAGAATAATCATCTTTCCTTGGATCAAACTCTATTCCTCCAGCCTACATCCAGCCATAATACTGAGCTACTGAAGCTCCTATTAAACATGAATGGGTAACCTGAACAGTGACTGGCACTATTATGGTACAAAAAAACACAAACTAAATTGAACATGGAGAGAGTTCTGTTTCAGTTTCTCACACAAAGTTGCATGAAAAGCAGAAAAAGAGCTTAAAGAGAATGTGGGTTTAATGATCCTTGCACCATGATCATTTTAAAGCAACAATCATGTCCTCTAGCAGAACTGTGCTTTCTGTCATGGGGCTTTACAAGCATCACTGGTTCAATGAAATGAGGTCAAAAGTGACAATATCTTAATTCAGTTATGACCTCAGTCACACAGGATAAGCAAGATTGTTTAGTCTTCATTGTAATATGTTTTGCTGGTGAGACATCAGCCAAATTTGAACCACCACTAAACAAAAACTTCAGTTCCGCCACAATTTATACACAAACAAGGTACAGAGATTACAATACTTCCACTACATTATTTATGAGCAATCAAAAAGTAAGAATTATATAATAACAATTATCTACAGTAGAAGTCTCATATGAGATTCATGTGAGGAACAAGCAATTTGTACCCTATATTGAGAAAAATATGAAACAGGGGTGTGTCAAAACTCAAACCAAAATTACCACTGTGGTTACAACAACACATTCACTCTAAATTTAAGCTTTGTGATGCATTTCTGCAATCCATTTAATATATCTGTTATTGCATCAAAGAAAAAGCTTGAAAAATAAACTAAAATTAGGGTTTTCCTGAATGCAACATTCTGAGTATACTCTTTTGTCAACAGATTGTGACAGGGAATAACACTAGACAGTGTCACAAGGTAGCTGTGTGGTGTATGATTAATAATCAGGCAGTAACAAGTGTTAAGTTAAAAACACGGTTACACACAAATGGCCCCCGCCATGGGCATTTTGACTTACCACATGCACACTAAGTGTTGGGAATTAATAGAACACCACTCCAGTAGTTCACAAGTAATTCTGACATCATTTCACTTCCAATACACATACTCATGGCATTATTTATGCAACCAAAAAAATGAAGTTACACATATTAACTCTAAATTGAGGCTCCAAAAACATATAGGGGCCTAATTTCCATGTCTCAAATGTGATAAAAAACTAAAATCATGAACCCTTCAATTGAGAGAAATTAGACATTATTTACATGGGGTTTTTGCCCAGACCACAGGAAGTCAACCCAAATGCAGGAAAATCTTAAATTGAAAAACATTAGATCAGGATCCTACTGCAGCAGTAAGTATTTGTATCAGTGTATTAAAGGCTAAAACAAATTTCTTGAAAGCCCCATTTTCCCCATTTCTGATCTAAACAGATGTCTGTCATTATGGAATGATGCATCAAGGCAGGATTTCTTTAAAAAATTTTAATCCAATGTTGGGAATTTCCTCATCAAATTCTGCAAGTTTTTTTTTTTTTTTAAGTTGTGTTACTGGAAACCTACTACATGAACACTTATACTGGCTTCTAATTCACTCTATCTTCAAAAGGAATGAGCATACTTATAAATCCTTTCTTTGTTTATCATATCAACTAAGCCACACAACTATTGAGAGAATCACATTTATACATTTTCCACATAATGGTAACTGCAGTGTACAGCTTCTGTAGATATAGTGAAATATTACCTTCTTCTTAGGAATGATAGGGGATGGTAGTACCTTTTTTATTACATAAAACAGTCTCTTCTTTCAAAGAGACCATAAATCTGCATAACTGAATGAGAAAATTAATGTAGTTAACTACACACAGTAACTGTTTCCTGACTCACATGGACTGGAAGAGCTCCTCTATATCATTTCTTGGGCAGATCTTATGGTACAGGCCATAGAACTTGTCAAATGTGAAGTCTTCAGGTTCTATTACATCATTCTGAAACAAAATGGAAATCAGTTTTCAAGAAGGATATCATGTACTTTATTGCTCTATGCGATACAAACACAAAATCTTGTGCAGAAGGTTCCAGTGTCTTTCACTGATCAATTGTCTTCCATCTCGCTGACTAGTATTATTACAGCATGTGTGAACTACAAACCAGTAAGTTCCTATCTGTGAAATTTCTTGTGTTGCCTTGTTGGTCCAGTTATTTTTTTATGAAAATATGCTTCCAACACTCTGTTACAAAATGCTTAGGTTAAGCTCCTTACAGCATAATGTTCCCAAGCTTTAAAATCATATTACTCATCACTCTTGCAAACACTGGAGAGGAAGGTGTTCAAAATGCACGAGAATTAGTACAGTAAAATCACTTATGTCTGTAAGCAAAATTACATTTGAGTTTAAATTCATGTGGTGCAACATGTGCAAATTACCATATGAAGCACAATTAGCATTAAAAGGCCAACCACATGGTATTAAAGTGTAAGTATCTGAACACAGTTCATTTTTAAACATGAGTAAATATCAAGAACTTTCAAACGCTTCCTGAATAATGGCACTTGTTCAAGAAGTTTAAGTTCAAACAGACATTAAAGAATTTAAAATTTACAGAAAAGTATCAATTTTAATTTTAACATAAAATAACAGTGAACCAAAATAGATATCATTACAAAGACCTGAATAAATGCATGCACATTTCCACTTGACTCTTTCACAAATACTGTCTGACCTACTCAAATGTGCTGCAGATGCTTATGATAATCATTCAAGTCAAAAACCCATCATCAAGCAAATAAAATCCAAAAAAAGATACATATTTCACAGTCACAAGACTTTATCTTTCAATTCACCAAATTTTATAACAGTAGTATCAGTATTACCTTTCCACTGGGCAGTCCAAGGTCTGACAGACACTGATATACCAATTTCTCTGCCTTGCCTGATGCAAAAGTCCTTGCTACAACTTTCACAGGTACTTTACCCTTTGGATCAGTAAGGAATCCTAGGCGCATCCAACTGCAGGAAAATCATTTATGTGTAACATAAAATAAAATACACACACAAAGGCACAGTTGTAAATACACAAAGATTTCTTTTGTATAAGCAGGAGATGATGAGACTGTTCCACTGTCTTCCTTAATTGAAGAAGATAAATATCAGATTTCAATACACCTTCTCAGTGTGAAATGCAATATAATATAATACAAACCCTACTTCATCCAACTGTTTAACTTTGTTCACGAAGAGCTGACAGATCACTCTTTTAAGAACATACAGAGGGACATTCTCCAAGCAGTGATGGGCTCAAGCTAAAATGTCCACTTAAAATCACTGACCACATCACATCACACCACACACACACACACACTCATGAATGCATACACAGTGTAGGATCTTAATGTTCATGAATCTCAACATTTGGCATTCTGACCTTCCATGAACACCCACTTTGATACCACTGTTTTGACCTTTATGACCGGTACTCAGGATGAGACAATCCTGTTGGATAGGCTGTCACCCACACTCTCCTGCCCATCAATAAGTGAGGATGACCACTATAGAATGAGAATCTATGCAATCATCTAAAGCAATTTATGCTTTTAAAATGTGTTAGCATATTACACAAAGAAGCCTTCACAATTTTTATGGTTTTTGGACATTAATTTATATTTTTATAACAGCTATTTTATTGGAATCACACAGGCATTTTCCACCAAAAATGGATTATAATGCTCATGCCAGTATTACTAGTCCCAATTAAATCATCCACGTCAAGACCCTACATGTACATATGTGTGTGTGCACAAAATAACTGGTTGAATGACAGTGTTGACCGTGATATCTTGATATCTAAATTAGAATTCTATGGGATAAGAGGCAAATTTAATGAGCTAATAAAATCATATCTCAATAACAGGTATATTAATACCAGACAGAATTTCAATCTTTATCAGCCCCAGGCCAACTTAATCTTATACCAAAAAGGGGTTTATTATTCCGGCGTGAAGGTCTTTAATAATCTCTCCCCTAACATAAAAAACTTATTTAGTGATGTCAAAAGATTCAAACTGGAACTAGGTAAATACCTCCACTTAAAATCTTTCTACACACTTGAAGAATATTATGACAGTTGCAAAGCCTAAGTCTATAGAAAGAACATTCATTAACCTATATTTTTTTTGCTTACTCATATCTTAAGTGTTAAATAATGTATCATGTATAGTAATTATGCTAACCATACTGTATGTACTGCCTTGACAAGTTCCACATTCAATGGTGTCTGTGCACAATGATGGATTTATGGAATACAATAAATGATAATGATTATGATTATGATTAATGAGCTACAATGCTCTGCATGAGTATTTGGGATATGCCCAGTTATAATCCATGTCAAGTCATATGCTATCCTAATTCAGGTCCTCTTTGTGGCTTTCCTCAACTGTCCAAACACATGCCAAAATAGTACCTTTATTCAGTCATGACTCCTTCCTTCCAAATCCCCATTCCACAGTCTAAAGTACTGATGGTGTTGCACATTAACAGCCTCTCTCCCAAACACATTTCACACACAACTGTCACACATTTATATAAAGCTCTGAATTGTAAAATTACAACATAGGAAAGTTTTAAGATCACATTACTATGTCATACATTTAAGACTACTGAACAACATCCATTCTCTCTTCATATACCCATGGATTCCTTCAAAACAGACAATAAGTAAGATTATAAGACAATAAAATGCTGAAAGCAAAATTTGTATGTTCACTGCCCCATTTCATTCTGGCATTGAAAGTATTATTGACAGCATACAAGGACAATTCAGTGAAGTACTGTATGATTTCAAATAAAAATTAAACAGAGTTTAGACACAACACTTTTATGTGGACATCTTTGTGGACTGTTTTCCAACCTAGCAAACGAAAGTGTGCTTGCCAGACACTAGGAAAAACAAGAAAGGCAATGTATGTATAACATAACATTGAGGCGTTTGTGCAACGAATGTTGTAGCGGAAAAACAATAAGTATTACATATTCTGAGTGTGTATTTGTGGCCTTGGGTATCCAGCATGCAATGTGCATTTGCCATACTGTCATCTGTGGCCCGCCTGGCTCTACTATATTCTTTCATAACACTGCATAAATGGCACGACTGTCGGGGAGAAAAAAGTTATTGAACATAAAACGTGTGTTTTGACTTTGTGTACAACTTTGAAACACTTCTCATTCTAAAAAGAACCAAGTGAGTTATGATTAAAAATATATTCTTGACCTTCATGTAAAGTACCAGTTATTTTTGTCTGATTTTAATGAAACACTAATTTTATAGGTGGAATTTTGAAAAATAATCAAATATGAAATTTCATGAAAATCTGACCAGTGGGAACCAATTTCTTCCATGCAGATGGACAGTCAGACAAGGTGAAGCTAACTGACGCTTGTAATTTCGAGAATGCGCCTAAAAAGTACAACATATCTACATCTATAATTATACTTGGTGACAAAAAAACTGGATGATCAAAATTAATCAGCATACATACTGCTGCATCAGACCAAGCACTCAAAGCCAACATACTCAAACTCAGTAGAAGGATAAGGTGTCAAGTTCTTGGCGAGTGAGTGGGGAGTGGAGTTTTGGGTGATATGATTAAAATGCATGAAATAAACTGAAAGGTAACAGTCTAGTTGTGTCACAGGTAATTCCACCATGTCTCAGTTAAACAATTACATTAGAACAGAACAGAACAATAACAAGGCTGAAAACACTGCACACTAGATGCATGCCGTGTTTGCACTATGTATGTGTGTATTTACTGCGCAGTGTAGACTAGATGCTGCTGTGCTTCTGTACATGTCTGCATTGCTCTTCACAAAAATCACATTACAAAGCAGTTTTTGACCTCACCAACAACAGGTTATGGGCCCACGTATGTGAGATTTTGGTCGGAAACAGTGCTGTGAAGAAGTAAATGTAATAGTGATTGTGCCAGTAATACGAAGTCACAAACTTAACCTCGGTATGTCTACTACCAGTGATTTCAAAGTGCAAATTGAAAAGCTCGATGTTCCTGACCATTGGTTTAAATGAAAATGGCAGATTTTAATGCTTCTGCATGCCCATTGCTTAGAAGGCATCACTGATGTATCTCAGAAGTGCCCTGTCCTGCTTGCAGAAGCACAGCCTCAGCAGAAAAAGGAACCAACCAAGTGGCGACAGGATGACACCAAAGCTGCATTATCGCATGCACGCTAAGCAAGTCTGTCGCAGAGCTTGTGTTGACTTGCACCAGTGCTAAAGACATTTGGGACAAGCTGTATGTATGGTTTGCGCACAGTAGTATGTAGCCACTTAATATGCTCAATGAATCGTTCTTCTAGGCACAACGTGCCTGCAAGGAGGACATTAGCATGCATGTCGCTAAGCTGCAAAAACTATTTGTCGACCTAAACTACAAATTGGTGAAGCACAGTGAAAATATGCTGTCTGAACGTATGCTGACTGGATGAATTCTGTCCACATTTGGTACGGAATATGACCATTTCAAGAATGTTTGGGATACCATTCCTACTAGCACACAAACGGTGAATTTGCTCATTGAGAAGCTCTGTGAAATTGAATTGCAAGCTGACAAATTGGCATCGGCTGAAGCTACAGCACTCGTTGCACATGAAAATGACGAGAAGTCAAATTCTATGAAAGTGAATTCCAGTAAATCCATGAAAAGAGGAGCTGACCGCACAAAACAGAAATTTCCTGGCAACAAGTGCAAACAACTTGGTCACTGGGCTGCAGAGTGTCCTCAAAACCAGCAGCATGCAAGGGACAGAGGTGGTAAATCGGCTGCAAAGAAGAATGCTGATGCATTCCCACTGCATGTAATGGGGGCTTCAAGAGTAAGCATTGTGGATGCAGACAGCTGGTACTGTGATAATGGTGCGACATGGCACATTACGCTGAACAAACATTATTTTGTCATACACAAAATTTGCCAATCCTGAAACGATCGTGTTTGGCAAGAAAAATGTGTGATGCTAGCATGCAGCCAAGGTATGATAAATGTCCAGATGTTTCACAACGGTATGTGGCATGATGCAACCCTGAAAAACGTTTGGTACATGCCAGATGCAAGCACACATCTATTCTCCATCAAGGCAGCCGCCCAAAACGGCTATAGCACAACCTTGAATGAAAAAGAAGTTGTTATTTGCAGAGGTGATAGAACTGTTGCAGCATTGGGTAAGCTCGTTAATAACCTCTAGGTACTGGTGATTCGGGTGTGTATTCCACGACATGCTGCAGAGGTCCACCTGGCAACGCAAGCGGAAACACTGCAAGTATGGCATGAACGTCTTGATCATCAAAATAAGTGCCATGTCATGAAAGTGCTCAAGCAACATGGTATTAATGTGCAAGCAAACAAAGAATTTTATGACGGTTGCGCTTTGGGAAAAGCACATTGGCAGAGCTTCGGAACTCGGACAAGCCGACCAAGCATAGTTGGAGAACAGATTAATGCATATCCTGTTATGCAGAATAAATACTGCAGACTGCAGTATGAATCACCTGCAAAATATATGGTGTTTCTTGTCCTGCTTGATCGCCAGGCAACCGCCTGACGTTCCGCTAACTTTATGTCACATGTTGTGTCAAAAAGTTTAACAGTTGGTGAAGGAGGCGAATCTAAGATTTGCTGTGACAATAACCTTCAGAACGTCCAACAAAAACTCGCCATTGTACAGCAGCTGCTGAAAATGTTGCCCTCCTGGCCGAATGCATTCATTACAACTGCGGAAGACGTTTACTCTCTGGAGTTCTTTGGAAATTGTTAGTCTCGCCTTGGATGTTTCGGAGTTCTTCCAGGGTGTATTCTTACAGGTGGATCATATTCCTTCAAAGTCAGAACTATCATTCTCTTTTAAGGTCGCAGTTGTAACAATTCTGCGGCCCTTCGTGCAGACGTTTCGAAAGACTCGTCTTCTGAGCTTGGAAATTTTCTGCGACATTTTCCAGCAGCCTCATATTTGAAACAGAGCTGTACTAAAAACAGGCGTAGTTCAACAGTGTACCTGAGTCCAGGCATGCTATTATAGCACTGAAAAACTGAGAAATGCATTTACCAGCAAAAAAACCGATGATTCATGGTGTGAGTCTGTTATCGTCAACAGCTAAAGTTACACTCTCGTTTAAAAACAGTGCGAGAGAGCCTAAATGGCCGCGGTTTTTGGCCCTACATTCCCCTGATTTAACACTATTTGACTTTCATTTGTGGAGAATTCTAGAAGTAAAAGTGTATAAAACAAATCCGCACACATCGTCTTCAGCAGTTGCACTGAGTGCATTGGGTCAGGAGGGCAATATTTTCAACAACTGCTGTAGAACTGGTGAGATTTTGTTAGACTTTCTGAAGGTTATTTTCACAGCGAAATCTTTTTCTCATTTCCTTCACCGACTGTTAAACCTCCTGAGACTCGGCTTAGGATGCAGCACTAGCGGAGTGTCGGGCAGGACTTTATTGTTACAGCAGGGGGGAGGGGTCCTGTATCATGAAACCAAAAGCAACTTAGACGAGTGGAGCTGAATAAGTATTCAGATGTCACAGATATTAAAGCCTCTGCAAATACACATTCAATTTTTTACTTGCGACAAGGCAAATAGTTATAATCCTTTACTTAAGTGGCAATATTGGGCTCAGCATACTTCCAGTGTTTTGAACTTCCACGGTGTATATTATCAGAAAACTTCCCAATTCCTGGGTGTCTTCACCGCTCAATTCACTTACGAGCTGCCTTTATACATCCAGAGTGTAACACCCTTTTGCCCAGTCTTTAAAACAACGTATTTTCTCACATATTCCGGAGTTCGTAACGAAGTAAACAGAGACACCTTTAGAGAGGACCATTTCCGTCCATATTCCTGTGACTTGGTGTCAATAACTAAAGCGTTTGTTGGACTTTCATGAAATTCGGTATAAGAATTCCTTACCAAAATATGTCCAGCAATTGTGAATTTCAGGAAGATCGACTTAGTCATGCTTTACTTTATGACACAGAATAAAGATGTACACACACTTCCTACATTTCTTAACCAATTCTGGTACAATTCAATACACAAAATTTTCATGTAATGTCATTTAACAATTTTACCGTTTTCTACAGTTTCGTCCAATTTGAATAAAATTCAGTACAGAACATGTTCATAGAAATTCCCTGACGGATTCCGAGTTTCATGAAAATAGGTGCAGTAAAGGCCATACTTCACATACGGGCGTTAACAATTTGATAACCATACTTTCCACAATCACTGTCCCATTTAGGTGCAATTTGGTTGGCCCAAAATGCTACTGAACAATTGTGGGTTGCATGAAAATCGGTCCAGGGAAGGCCGCCATACTTTCTTAGGGTGTAAATAAAATTTCACTTAGGCGTCTACCATAAAACCATATATTTTGAAAGAACTCTTTAGTAAAAAGTCTTCTCTACATCATGGTACACCATTTGCAATCCAGTATCTCTTATGAATAACCACGACACATATATGGCAGCTGCGACTTCTGCTTCGTAAAGCCAAGCCATGTACGGTCAGTTACTCCAGTATGTTGCTCTCAGAACTAGCGCAAGTTTACACACATGTGTAAAAGATTTAGTATTCTGAGAGTTATCGAGTGTCCGCTGGTCTCCGAGCACTGGCGGGAAGTTCGCCAGGAACAGTTCTCAAATTTTGAACATCGTTTCTAGATGCTCTCAACAGGATTTCAGACAGTTTACTCGCACATGTCTATGCAGCCCAAGACCTTGTAACATTTACAGAAAGAACATGGAAAAACACTCGTATTGAAGTCACGTATTCCAGCTACCCAACTCGGTATAACAGCAGCACCCCCCGCCCTCCCGGGGCTGCATCAGGATCAGTGATTGTGAAAAATTATCAGTAGATGACGGCGAGGGTCAGATTATCCCTATAAAATTATTAAACAACCATTTTTATCAATTTTTTATGGATATAAAATTGTGTGGTACATACAACACTGATTCAAAAACTTCTTTAACATTAATGCATCAGAACATTAGGGGATTACTCAGTAAAAATGATGAACTGATGTGTTCATTAGTAACAAATCATCAAATTAAGCCCCACTTATCTGTTTAACTGAACGTTACTCTTCTAAGCAGACCGTGAAGTTTTATTAATTTAGAAAATTATTCTTATAACCGGCAGTTCGGTTTCGAACCCTGAACATGGCGATTACGAGATTTAATCATTTATTTCTGCATTACAAATCGGGTTAGACATATACAACTTCTGGTTTCAGAAATTTGAGGCGAGAAGGTTGTTTTGGTAAAAAGGTGGGGGGCATAACTCTTCAAAGCGAAGGGACATATCATGGTGTTTTTCTGTGAGATCGCATGCTAGACTATTCTTACTGTCACAGTTCGTCCTAGAGAAAGTTACACAGTAGCCCACCCCAAGAAAATTGTTCATTGCAAGCTGAACAAATATTAAAAATCTAGTTGAGTAAAGAGAAAACCAACTTGATGCCACTTATTTTATTATTTTATTCAATGTTCATTCAATGCCTATTATTACCCTATTATTACCCTACGAGCAATACTATATCCAATCCCTCCACCAAGCAGGAAGACTCATTCCGGAACAGAGCCCAGGCGAAACCAACCCTCTTTTCCAAAAGGCCATTAACCCCCAACCCCCGCATCCCACATGAGCAGGTCAGTAGTGCTTCAGACTGCATAAAGACACCACACCGCCATAGCCACACTGCAACGGAA
>Ga0123355_10006522_pt1 | contig 17306 bp, 14 predicted proteins | sample TergutEmb28metaG_3_FD_89872 | JGI IMG/M metagenome (GOLD analysis project Ga0123355, IMG submission 89872) | Embiratermes neotenicus P1 segment gut microbial communities from Petit-Saut dam, French Guiana - Emb289 P1 | ecosystem: Host-associated > Arthropoda: Insects > Digestive system > Gut ...
GCATTGACTATAGCTTGGCGCTTTAGCATGTCCTTGTACCAATCTAGGGGGACATTTATCTCTGTAAATACATCTGTGTCTGGCCGCCAGGTTATGGTTGTGCCTGTTCTGCCCCGGTGCTCCTCTTTTTTAAGGCCGCCTATGTTCTCCCCTTTTTCGAAGTGAAGGGTATAGCGCCAACCGTTTTGCTGGATAACCGCGTCCATATATTCGGAGCTATATTGGGTTGCGCACAGGCCAAGGCCGTTGAGGCCTAGGCTAAAGGCGTAGTTGGCTTCCTCTTCGTTGTTGGAGTATTTGCCACCGGCATATAGCTCACAAAACAGCAGCTCCCAATTAAATTTCTCCTCTATTGGGTTATAGTCCACAGGCATACCACGGCCTTGGTCTTTTACTGTTATGGAAAGGTCTGCGTGGCGGGTTATTTCTATTTTACTGCCATGGCCCTCCCTTGCCTCGTCTATGGAGTTTGAGATAATCTCAAAAATGGCGTGCTGGCAGCCCTCAAGGCCGTCTGAGCCAAAGATTACAGAGGGGCGCTTTCGCACCCTGTCCGCCCCTTTTAAGGCGGTTATGCTTTCGTTGCCGTATTCCTTTGATGTGTTCATTATTGCTCCCCTACTCTTTATAGAAAATTTGTTCCATATTACTACATTCGATTATAGATAGCAATGTACTGCCATCTTGGCCTACGATGGAATCTCATTACCGTAATAGCCCTGTGAGGGCAGCGGTTTACACAGCGGTAACATACGGTGCAATCGCCCTTTGCCTTTATTGCCCCCTGGCAATTTTCAAGGTTTTTCATGGGGCATACAGCTACGCATATATTACAGGCCGTACACTGCCTATGGATTTTAACCCCGGTTTTAGCCATTTGCTCGGCAGAAAACTTTGCCGGAGCTGGCTCTTTGCTATTGCCCTGCCATGCTCGCCCTTGGATATTGCCTAAAAACTGTGAAAACCGGGAAAAACCACGCTTTACCACAATGCCCTCTCTAATGTTATCACAGGTGCGGGCCATTTTGGCCTCTGCCCTTGCTAGATACCTTTGGACTCTCCTTTTGGTGGGCTTCCATAGGGGAACGTTGCCTACATTGCTGGGCATTTTAAAATGCTCGGCATAGATGACCTCTATTGTCCCCTCCCAAAACATATCTGTAAAAACCCTAGCCCCATCGCCCGAAAAGGCTACCTGGGTTACAAAGATAATAAGCTTTTTGCCACTAAGCTCCCCCATATATTTGACTACAAACTCCCGCAAAATCCGTGGGACACGAGAGCCGTATATTGGGTAGCAAAATGCTATTGTATCATGTTCCTTGATTTCTTGTGTAAAATTTGCGTCTTCTTCGATGGAGATGGGTTTTGCATTCATTTCTTTGCTAAATAGCTCTGCAATGTACTTAGAGTTGCCGGTGGCGGAAAAGTATAAAGTCAGCATTTTATGGCCTCCTATTTTGCTAACATAAGCTAATCGCTTTCTACAAAGGGGCTACGCTTCTAATACAACCGGCACTGGATACCCAATTGCCAGGCTATCAGGCGCAACCGCACAGCCAAAAGCCACTACATGCACACCGGCCTCGGCTGCCTTCACCAACTCCGCGCCAAAAGCAGGATGTGTAGCGTTATTAGGGGAAAAATGCCGTATATCCTTCATTTTAACAATAAAAACCACATGGGCCTCATATCCCTCGGCCACGCACCGGCTAAGCCCCTGCAAATGCTTTACCCCGCGCTCAGTAGGTGCATCTGGGAACAGCGCAATATCAGCCTCTTCCAAGGTGACACCCTTTACCTCAATAAAGATTTTACGCTGTCCAGCCTCAACATAGAAATCAAACCGGGAGTCCTCATGCTTTGCCTCAGGCTTTATATAAGTAATCCCCCTGATATACTCCCCAGCGCGTAAATACTCCATAAAGACCTTGTTTGGCGCTTGGCTATCTATATTTATCAGCCGCCTACCCTTCCTCACCGCCACCAAGTCATATTGCGTCACCCTCTCTGGCTTATGGGCATAGCTTACATAAACCAAAGCCCCCGGCACCAAAATTTCCTTGCAGCGGCCGGTGTTTTTTACATGGCATTTCTCTATCTGACCATCAACTTCAACTTCCGCGATAAACCGGTTGGGCCGTAAGCGGAAAATACCCTCTCTTATATTGTCATATTTCAAGGCTTGCCCCTATTCCACTTTTCGAAGCTGTATTCAGTACATATTTTATAGCATACAATTTCATTTACGCAAAATGCAAAATACCTGACGGCATACTGACGGCAGGTGTTTCAAAAAAATTTGCTAATTTTGCCAAGCCTTGATATTGTTTGTAAAAACAACCCGGGGGTGTAAAATGAACCTAAGAGATGTACTAAGCCGCCAGCAAGCAATCCTAGCAGACCTGGAAGCCCAAGTAACAGCATACGAAGCCTCTGACCTATTTACAGAAAACATTGCCCTTAAAACCCAAGTAGACCACCTAACCCAAAACAACAAAGCCCTAGCAAAAAGCGTAAGCCAGCTAAAAGAACAAAACACCCACCTAACACAAGCCCTATACGCCCACGCAGACAGAGAGCGCTCTCTATTTACAGGCAAATCAAAGGAGCGGCTACTGATTTACTTCGGCCAGGCAGGCAAAAGCATACAAGACAATCTAAGCGCACTGGAAACAGACATCCTAGTCCGTACAAACCGGCTACTAGATGAAATGAAGCGCAGCAATGTAGACGCCAGCAACCAGCTATACCAGCAGATACAAGACTTCCAGCAAGAGTCCCAGGCTGCTATACAAGAGGCCAAGGCCACAATGCCAGAGCTGGCCCTTACCAACACGGAAAAAGCCGCCTACGACCACCTAGAGACTAAGCCCCTAACCCGAGAGCAAATTATAGCCCTAGCCAAAAAATACAGCATAGAGCGCTTTGTTGGCCTTAATCTTATCAGCACCATTGGCATAATATTAATAATAATTGCGGCAATATTTGTAGGCCAGTTTATCGTTGTGCGCATGACCGACACCCAAAGGGCTATCGGTATTTTTGCATTGGGCGGGGCAATGCTTGTAGCCGGAGAGTTTTTTAACCGCAGAAAGGCCAGTGTACTGTCCTTGGTTATAACTGCCGGGGGGATTGCTATTTTATATGTAGCCTTGGCCTTTAGTTATTTTGCACTGGATATCCTTGAGATGATACCGGCTCTTATAATTTGCGTTGCAATTACTGGGGTGGCCTTTGTACTGTCTACCCGCTACCGGGCCCAGGTTATTTTAATTATGGCCTTTGTGGGCGGGCATTTGCCCTTTTTTGCTATTAACATGGAGTCGGCTTTGGTTTATGGGTTTATGGCTTATATATTAATCCTTAATCTGCTGGTTTTGCTGGTTTCTTTTAAGATGAAATGGACACTCTCTGCCTTTATTGGCCTTGGGTTTAATATTGTAGCTGTTATGGGGGTTTTGATTTTAGGCAGCAGAAGTACATCACCCTTTGTATTGACGGGGTTTATCTTCCTTGCCTTTGCCAATTATATGGCGGTTCCTATTATCGGTACTTATGTTACTAAAGTGCGGTTTACCGCAGCCGATGCTGTGATTATGGGCATTAATACTATTGCCAGTTGCCTAATTATGTACTTTGCGTTTTTAGAGTTTGGTTGGCACGACTTTTTGGGGCTTTTGGCACTGATTTACACAGTAGCTTATTTTGCGCTGGCCCTGGTGTTATGGAAGAAGTTTGAGGGTGCCAATACCATGCGGGACCTTGCTGCCCTTACGGGCTTTGTGTTTTTTGTGCTGATTATACCCTTCCAGTTTGATGTTATCTGGCTTAGCTTGGGCTGGCTTTTGCAAGGGGTTGCCCTTAGCTTATATGGCATTATTAAAGTAAACCCCAGGGTGCGAGGTGCTGGGTTAACTATTTTTGGGTTGTGTGTGCTTATATTCTTGGCAATAGATATTACAGAAATTGACGGTTTGCATTTTGGCCTTAGATATCTGTCTGTAACAGTAGGCAGCCTGCTGATTTTGGGAGCCTTCATCTATAAAAAGACTTCTTTCACCCTCGCTCTCAGTATTTACAATACATTTGTGCTGACCAATGTGTGGGTTTATCTCATATACCTGGTAAGCCACCTAACCGACCGCCTAGACTGGGCATATCCCCTTAGCGCATTTTACTTAATGATGGCGGCCCAGGCAGTTGTGGCATGGGGGCTTGCCTTTTGCCTTGCCAGAATAAAGGTTTTGTTTGATGGCGGTACCCTGTTATTGGTTGTAGTGCTGTATATTACAGGCATTGTTGGGCTGTTTATTTTAAACATGACCTCCTATCTCAATTTAGTGCCAATTGGCGTTGGCACAGGCAGTCCCGGTGTTACTATAGGGACTACCGCGGTTATTGTGGTTGTAAGCGGGCTTTCGATATTTAGTTTATATGACATAGTTAAGTATTTTGTGGCCAGGGCCAAACTTCAGCCTGCTTATTTGCATGTGATTATTACGGTTTATGCCTTGGTGATTGTCACCCAAAATATTCTTGTTCATTATGATGTAGGATTTACAAATATATGGCTTAGCGTATTTTTTATTGCCACCGCTTTGGGCTGGATAATCTATGGCTTTGCCATGGGGCATACACTTCTGCGCCGCAATGGGCTTGGGTTGGTGCTGCTGTCTGTGGCTAAGGTGTTTTTGCTGGACTTGATGGGCTTATCCTTAGAGCAGAGGATTGCGTCTTTTTTTGTTATGGGTGCACTGCTAGTGGGGATTGGGTTTTTGTATCAGTATTTTAGTAAGAGGCTGGAGGTTAGGTTGGAGTTGCCGGAGGAGGAAGAATAAATTGCAGAATATGTACAAATGGTGTATGATTGGATAAATCAGCAGCAGAAAAGGAGCTAATATAAATGTCAACTGTAAACTACACATTACCCATTGATGAAGCAGATAAAAAAAATGCCGAAGCAATTTTTAAAGGGCTTGGGATGACGTTTTCGACAGGCATAAATATTTATATTAAAGCCGTGAACCGGCAGAGAAAAATTCCCTTTGAATTAGCTATTGATAGGCAATCAGCTACCACAAAGCCCTTTAGAAGTTCTTTACTTGATGCCCCAAAAATTGTAACCGATGGCCACGAGGTAGATAGGTTTATGAAACGAAAGCATCTTGAAAAGGAGCTTGAATATAGTGGATAAGTTCGTTTTAGATGCTTGTGCCCTTCTTTCATTTATCTACAATGAGCAGGGCTGTGATATTGTGCATAATGTCCTTGAACAAGCTGATGCCGGTCAAGTGGAGCTTTATATGAACAAGCTAAACCTACTTGAGGCTTTTTATGATATAAGGCGCTCTAAAGGCATTGAGGTAGCAGAAAATTATTACAGCATTGTTTTGGATTCATCCATTTGTTTAGTCGATGGCATGGCTGATGATGTATTCCGTGAAGCAGCACGTTTGAAAACAGAGTATAAAATATCCCTGGCTGATGCCGTGGCACTTGGGCAGACATCCGCGCTAGACGCGATTATACTAACATCCGACCATCACGAGCTTGATGTGGTTGAGCAGAAAGAGGCTATTAAATTTTATTGGATAAGGTAGGATATCATCCCATACTACTGATAAAACTATAAGTTAGTATTATCACGCGATTTGTGAAGTCGTTTTTTTGGATAAAAGCGATGGACCCCTCCACACAAGCAAGCAGGTTTAATTATCCACCGTATAGGCGAAAATCCAATTAAAAAGATTGGACGAAGCCATGGAAAATCATACACATATGCCACACACTTCAAAGCGAGGTCATACTCTTTTCAAAAAACTTGCGGAGTCAGCACCCCAAAGTCTTATTTTATTGTTCCTTCTCCTATCCCTAACCGGCTGCTTAGTAGACATCCCCTCTCAAGCAGCAGCAGAAACCAATAACCAATTTCATTCCCCCCCAGAAGACGATACCATCGCCCCAGTAGTAGCCGAAACCACCGGCCCGGTGCCATTTGCCGTACTCTACACCGAAAGCGACATAACCGGTGCAATGTACGAGCCCGCCGAAGGCGCATACCTAGGGGCCTGGCTAAGGCCAGACATGACAAAACCCGCCTTTGAAGAACTTGTAGGCAAAAAACACGCGGTCTTTGTACTGGAAATGCAAATTGGAGACGACTTCCCTGCAACCTGGATACTTCAATCTATATCTGCCCAAGCAGCCCCCCTTATTACACTGAGTCTGCCCTATGACAACGACTTTCCCCTGGCAGAGCTGGCGGAGTTTGCCTACGAGCTAGGCAATTTTAATCTGCCGTCATTTATTGTCTTAAACCCTCTTTCCCCCGAATCCGTTGTCACCCCAGAGGAATATGTACTGCTTTTCCGCTACGCTAGGATAATCTTCCGCACATACGCTCCAATGGCGGCTTTTGTATGGCATGGCTACGACAACCAAGCCACAGCAGAAAGCCCCTTTTATCCAGGCCATGATGTAGTAGACTGGGTAAGCATAGAGCTTCTTGCCCCTCAAGGGCCGGAAGGCTTTTTTGTGGATATCCCAGCACAGCTAAAGCCATTTTACCTAAGTTTCCAGCAGCACAAGCCTATTATTCTACTGCCCCTTGGGATAGGCCATTTTTCCCGCAAGGACTATGTATACCGGGTACCCCAGGCCGCAGCAGAGATAGCCAGGATATACGAAACCATGCGGGATATGTTCCCAAGGGTGCGGCTCATAATATACGGAAACCACCACCTTACCACCCCAAAAGGGGACGACTTTAGCCTAACCCGGGAAGAGCTATTAATAAATGCCTACCAGGAGGCCACCAGCGACGAACATTTTATCAGCAGGCTAGGGCCAGGGAGAGTAGAGGGCCCAATGTGGATGCGCTCTGGCCTTCACGGCTATTATTATGAAGGGAATATCTTTATAGACCGGGAGATACTGGCAAAAGCTGGGCAGCGCAACCTTCCAAATGTCACCGTGGAAATTAATAACCGGCCATATGTAAACACCGAGGAAATAAATTGGTTAAAAATCGGAACCGACCATACCCGGAGAATAATTTATATTGTTTTACAACCATAACTTACAATGATATACTCCCTCTGGAAAAGAATAGAAGTGAGCCCCACAAACCCCGTGTTCGTGGGCATCTTTAGCCTGGGAGGCCAAAATGATTAGTTTAATAGTAGACAGCGGCTGCGACATTAGCCAAGGTGTCATCAATCATGAGAATTGTAGCCTGTCCTATATCCCCCTAAACCTGCAACTAGAGGATAAGGTGTACCTGGACGATGAAACCCTCAATATCGAAGATTATCTTATCAAAATGGCCAACAGCTCCGTAGGGGTCAAAACCTCGGCTCCATCCCCTAATTTATTTTACGAGCGTTTTAAAGCCGCCGGGGACAATGTATTTGTAGTAACACTCTCTAGCAAGCTAAGCGCTACCTATCAAAGTGCCATGACCGCAAAGCGCATGTATATGGAGGAGTATGGCAAGAAATTTATCCATGTATTTGACAGCCTAACAGCCTCTGTAGGCCAGGGCGTTATTGCCATGAAAATATCAGAGCTAATCAACAAAGGCACCCATAGCCTGGATGATATTGTAGAACAGGTCAACCACTTTATGACCGGTGCCCGTACTTACTTTATTTTAGACAAGTATGACAATCTGGTTAAAACCGGGCGTATTAACCCCTATATCGCCAAGCTTGCATCCTTCCTCAATGTAAAACCCATCTGTGGCGACCATGAGGGGGAAATAAAAATGGTAGACAAAGCCCGAGGATACAGCAAGGCCGTTACTAAGCTGGTGGAGTTTGTTAAAAACAATACCCCAGATATAGAAGAGCGGATTGTGGCCATCTCTCATTGCAAATGCTATGAAAAAGCCGTTGCCCTCAAGGATGAGATATTAAAGCATTTGAAAGTAAAAGATGTTGTGATAGAGGAATGCAAGGGCGTTGTTGCTACTTATGCCAATAGGGGCGGGATTGTAATGGCGTTGTAGTATGGAACTTTGAAAGGAGAATGGCCATGGCATACGAAACAAAAGTAATATTAACAATGATTGCTGAGGCTATTGCCCGCGCAAAAACTATGAAAGAGGCATACGGCTTTGTAGCACGAGCCGCAAGCATAGAGGGTATCACGCTACCAAGCTACGATGAATTTAAGGCGCAACTGGAAGCAGAAGAATAAGAAGCGCTACTAAAGCGCCACCTATACCAATTCCAAGTATTAAAGTAATCTGGAATTGGTATAGGTGGCGCTTTTTTATTGCGATGCTATAATGCATACGAAAACATTGTACTTTTTATCATGTAAAAAGAAAGGGGTTATCGAATTGGAAACCATTTTCCAACAAATCCAAAAAACGGGCATTGTACCCGTAGTAAAACTAGAGGACGCAAAGGATGCCGTAGCCTTAGCAAAGGCCCTAATAGACGGCGGCTTGCCCTGTGCAGAAATCACCTTTAGAACCGCAGCGGCAGAGGAATCTATCAAAAACATAGTAAAGGCCTATCCCGATATGCTGGTTGGGGCAGGCACGGTTTTGACCCTCCAGCAATTGGACAAGGCCCTAGGGGCAGGGGCTAAGTTTATCGTATCTCCTGGGTTTAATCCCGAGATTGTAAAGGCCTGTATTGCCAAAAATGTGCCGGTGTATCCCGGTTGCAGCTCCCCTACAGATATTGAGGCGGCAATGGCCCTTGGGCTTAAGACCGTAAAATTCTTCCCTGCGGAGAACATTGGCGGTATTGCGGCCATTAAGGCAATGTCTGGGCCTTATGGGGACTTGACCTTTATCCCAACCGGCGGCGTTAACGCCAAAAACATCAACGATTATCTAAGCTTCCCCAAGGTTATAGCCTGTGGCGGTAGCTGGATGGTTGACCCAAAGCATATAGAAAGCGGCAACTTTGCGGAGATAACCCGGCTTACCCGTGAGGCGGTTAATACGGTGCTGGGCTTTACTTTGGCCCATGTAGGGATAAACTGCAAAGACGAGCCGGAGACCCATACCGTTGCCAAGGTGTTTTGCCAGCTATTTGGGGTGGAGTACAAACCCGGCAACTCCTCTGTTTTTGCCGGCAGCATAGTGGAAACAATGACACCGCTACCTGGCAGAGGCGTAAACGGGCATATTGCCATTGGCACAAATTATATTGAGCGGGCTATGTTCCAGCTTAGTGCACAGGGCGTAAAATTCCTAGATGAGACTATCAAGAAGGATGCAAAGGGCAATATAAAGGCCGTGTACCTGGATATGGATATCAACGGCTTTGCGGTGCATCTAATTCAAAAGTAAATGATAAGGAGAATAGGTATGAAAAAAATTATCACCTTTGGAGAAATCATGTTGCGCCTGGCCCCAATAGGCTACGAGCGCTTTGTACAGGCCGCCGAGCTTGGGGCCACTTACGGCGGCGGGGAGGCCAATGTAGCGGTATCCTTGGCCAATTATGGGATGGACGCGGCTTTTGTTACCAAGCTGCCAAAGCATGAGATTGGCCAGGCAGCGGTTAATTCCCTAAGGCGCTTTGGGGTAGATACCTCTAAAATTGTCCGGGGCGGTAACAGAGTCGGCATTTATTTCTTAGAAAAAGGCGCTAACCAGCGGGCCTCTAAAGTGGTGTACGACCGGGCCGATTCTGCAATTGCTACCGCTGTGCCAGAGGATTTTGACTGGGATATGATATTCCAAGGGGTGGATTGGTTCCACTTTACCGGTATAACCCCCGCCCTTTCTAAGTCCGCTGCCCAGATATGCAAGATTGCCGCAAAGACCGCCAAGGAAAAGGGCATATCTGTAAGCTGCGACCTTAACTACCGCAAAAACCTATGGACAAAGCCAGAAGCCGGTGCAACTATGGCGGAGCTTATGCCCTATGTAGATTTATGTATTGCCAATGAGGAAGATGCCGCCGATGTTTTTGGCATAACTTCTTCGGGTACAGATGTCACCTCCGGCCATTTGAATCACGACGGCTATATAGATGTGGCAAAGCAGCTTGTTAGCCGGTTTGGGTTTAAGTATGTGGCTATTACTTTGCGGGAGTCTTTTTCTGCCAATCACAATGACTGGTCTGCTATGTTGTTTGACGGCAAGGAGGCTTGCTTCTCCAAGGTTTATAACATCCGCAATATTGTGGATAGGGTTGGGGGCGGAGATAGTTTTGGAGCCGGGCTTATTTATGGGTTCCTCTCTGGGCTAGATAAGCAGGATGCCCTGGAATTTGCTGTTGCAGCCAGTTGCCTTAAACATTCTGTAGAAGGGGATTTTAACCTTATGAGTGTTGCCGAGGTCAACGCCCTATCTGGTGGCAATGCCAGCGGGCGGGTTCAGAGATAACATGGCCAAGCGTAGGCTTTTTTGTGAGATAAGCCCACTTACCTATGCCATCTCTGTAGGCAAGATGCGTTTAATTCGTCATGTAAAAAATTGCACATCCAAGTTTGCTAAAACCAAAGGGGACAATCTGCCATTCTGTGCCTACAAGCACACATCCTTAATCCGGCGTAAGCTTGGAGATGTGGATATGCAGTTACAGGAAAATAAAGCTGTCAACCTGGCAATATCCGCGCCTAAGATAAGTGGCGTTGTTATTAGGCCGGGTGAGGTTTTCTCTTTTTGGAAGCTGGTTGGCCCCTGTACCAAAAGACGGGGCTATAAGGAAGGGCTTACCATTTCGTCTGGTAAGCCCTCCAAGGATATTGGCGGCGGCATGTGCCAATTTTCTAACCTTATACACTGGTTGGTGCTACATAGCCCCCTGGATATTGTAGAACATCACCATCATGATGGGGTGGATTTGTTCCCGGATTATGGGCGCAAGGTACCTTTTGGGTGCGGTACTTCCATTATGTACAATTATCTGGATTACCGGTTTGCTAATAATACCGCGCTTACCTTTCAGATTTTAGCCTATACCACCGAGACATATCTCTGTGGGGAGTTGCGGGTTTGTGCCCCTCTTGAGTACAGCTATCATGTTTTGGAAGAAGACGCGCATTTTGTTAAGGTTGATGGGGTTTATTATCGCAAGAATAGGATAGTAAAGCAGGTGGTTGACAAGCGCACCGGCAATGAGGTATCTCGTAAGGTGATTAAGGAGTCCTGTGCTTGGGTCATGTATGGGGAGGAGTTTATTCCTGTGGGGGCTGTTCGGGAGGGCTTGGTTTAGATGTTTTTGCCAAAAGCGATTGCGTCAGCTTTTCAACGGCAAAGAGGGGTCAAGCATTTGGTGTAAATCCACCAACACAACATAATTATCCCCTTGTGCTACTTTCATCAGCTTCCCGGCAAACCCTTTCTTCGCAAAAATATAAAGGTAATTTTCACGAAAACTAAACAACTCACTTTTCTGCCGTAGCCCATACAAAACCTCCACATCAACATCAGCATTAGTCCATTTGCACTCAGCAAATAAGGCCTCATCCTTACGAGATGCCATAATATCAATTTCCTCCTGAGTACGAGTAACAGGGTTTGTCCCCCACCAGCGTCCTATATTCCCTATAAAAAAGGGAAGGGCGCTCTTTTTTGCCTGTTCGAAAAGCCACTGCTTGCATATTTCTTCAAACACAAAGCCCATATAAGCGCTAAGCTGCTCTTTTACTTCGCTATCATAAACCGCTGTGCCTAGGCCAGCTACTATTGCGCTCATATTTGTAAATACAAAGCGATACCAAAACCTAAACATTAAATCCTCTAGCTTGTAGACGCTTTTTTTGCTGGCTACCTCACCAAAGGGGTATTCCTTGCTTACTAGCCCTAGGGATATCAAGGAAGCTAGGTATTTTGCACATTTATTACTTTCTATTTTGCATTTTGTGGCAATCTCGTTAAGCCTTGACGCGCCACTTGCTATGGCTTCTATTATTACATTGTAGGTGGCAGGCTCTCTTAGCTCCTGCTTAATAAGGTTTGAGGGCTCTTCAAAAAAATTGCCTGATGGAGTCAAAAATAAATCTATTATATTGTCCCGCACATCTTTGTTTAGGTTGATTTTATTAAGATATTCTGGGATGCCACCGGTTGCGCCATATAGTGTTGCCTTATCAATAGGCTCGTAACTTGAAAAAAACGGGAGCGACTCGAAAAACGTAAAAGGTAGCACCTTAAATTGCGCCGTTCGACGGCCGTATAAGGGGCTTTGATAGCCCAGCACCTGGTTTTCCATAAAGCTCATACTTGACCCACATAGGATTAGCATAAGCTTAGAGCTATCCCTATATCGGTCTATCAATATTTGCATCTGAGAGGAAATTCCGCGATACGCTCCGGCAAGGTATGGAAATTCGTCTATAACAAAGATAAGCCGCTGGCTAGTGGCCATTTCAAATACTGTTGCAAGGGCGCTTTCGAAATCTGTAAAAACTGAGGCGGTTTTGCTTCTGTTTATGCAGCGGCTTAGGGATAGTAGATTATCTGAGGCAGTGCTTTCGCTTGCGGCATAGAATATTGCTTGCTTGTCTTTGATAAATTCACGTATAAGGGTGGTTTTGCCAACCCGCCGTCTGCCGTAAATAACTGCAAACTCAAAGTGCTGGCTGCTGTACATTTCATTTAACTTTTTTAGCTCTGCATCACGTCCATAAAACATTGTACTCCTCCAAACTCACAAGTTTGCAACTCATGATTCTATTATGCACCAAATTACATAAATTGTAAATACTAGCTCTTAGCCCACTTGACATCATATACCCCATATCATAGACTGAGTGTAATATTTTTACACAAGACAAAGCTATTACCAGGGGGTAATTATAGTGAAAACTACAGTCAATTCACATGTGAATAGGCAAAGCAGCAATTTGCCAGAGAAGGTACTACAGTTTGGAGAGGGCAACTTCCTAAGGGCCTTTATTGACCTTTTCATAGACGAGCTTAACGAAAAAGGCCTCTTTGGGGGCAGCATTGCCGTGGTACAACCCATACCCCAAGGCATGGTCGAAGTCATCAACACACAAGAAGGCTGCTATACTGTAGTGCTTCGCGGTCTTGTAGACAATAAACCCGTAACCAGCAAACGGGTTGTCACCAGTATAAGCCGCGCAATAAACCCCTACGCAGATTTTGACACATATATAGATACCATGAAAAACCCCCACCTCCGTTTTATAGTCTCCAACACCACAGAGGCGGGCATTGCATATTCCGAAACAGATAAATTAGAGGACCGTCCCCCTGCCAGCTTCCCAGGCAAGGTGACGGCCCTTTTATTTGAGCGGTATACATTGTTTAAGGGCGACCCCAGTAAGGGCTTTATCTTCCTACCATGCGAGCTTATAGATAATAGTGGCGATGCCCTCAAGGCTATAGTACTGCGCCACGCCGCCAATTGGCAACTACCGGAGGACTTTATCCGCTGGGTAAATGAGTGTAATTACTTTGCCAATACCTTGGTTGACCGTATCGTAACAGGCTATCCAAAGGACGAAATTGAGAGCTTTGAAAAAGAGCTTGGATACCAGGACGACCTGCTAGTAACAGGGGAGATATTCCACTTTTTTGCCATTGAGGCACCGGCAGAGGCCTTGCAGGAGATGGAAGAGGTGCTGCCCTTCCACAAGATAGGCCTAAATGTGGTTTTGGCCGATGATATTGGGCCATATAAGCTGCGCAAGGTGCGAATCCTCAACGGCAGCCATACCATGTCTGTACTTGCTGCATTTTTATCTGGCAAGGAGACAGTAGGTGAGATGATGGCGGACCCCATATTTGTAAAATACCTGCGCAAGGGCATTTATCAGGAAATTATCCCAACCCTGGACTTGGACGAGGAGGACCTAGACTCCTTTGCGGCCTCGGTTTTTGACCGTTTTGCCAACCCTCATATCAAGCATTATTTACTTAGCATTGCCCTTAACTCATTTTCCAAGTTTAAGGCCAGGGTTTTGCCTACTATTTTGGATTATCATAAAAAAATGAACCGGCTGCCAGATATTTTAACTTTTAGCTTTGCGGCGCTGCTGGCTTTTTATAGAGGCTATGAGATAGAAGACGGTGCCCTTAATGGATGTAACGAAAAATATAAGCAATACAAAATCCAAGACAGCCCAGAGATTTTAGAATTTATTAGTTCCCTGTGGCATCCATCTAAGCAGCGAGGGTTCGAAGCCATCATGAGCAATTCTGTTTTAGTTGAATATAACGTGCATACCTTCATGCTGGAAGATGATGAAGACCGCGCAGCCATAGTAGAGGCTATATGCGCCAACACATCTATATGGGATATGGATTTGCGTACCTTGCCCGGTTTTACACAAAAAGTTACAAGCTGCCTCAACAGCATTAAAGCCGTAGGGGTTAAAGATACAATAAAGAATATATTAATTGGAGTGTACAAATGATTAAGACAAAAAACGCGGTAATAATAGGCCGGGACGACAATGTAGCCGTGGCAATAGAAGATATCCAAAAAGGCGACCGCATTATGGATGTGCTAGCCGCTGCCCCTATCCCAGCAGGGCATAAAATCGCAATCAAGCCCATTGCCAAAGGGGAGTATGTAGTAAAATACGACCACCCAATAGGCACCGCCACCGCAGACATAGAGCAGGGCACCCATGTCCATATCCACAACCTAAAAACCAACCTTGGCGGAATAGAAGAGTACACGTACAACCCCGTAGAAAGGCCCCAGGGTGCAAGCTCGTCCTCTTTCCAGGAAACATTTATGGGCTATGTGCGCCCAAATGGCCAGGTAGGCATACGCAACGAAATCTGGATAATCAACACAGTAGGCTGCGTTAATAAAATTGCAGAAAAACTGGCAATGGAGTCCACCCGGCGGCATATGGGCCGTGTAGACGGCATATTTACCTTTGTACACCCATACGGCTGCTCTCAGCTTGGGGCAGACCATGTATATACCCAAAATATCCTCAAAAACCTGGCTAACCACCCCAATGCGGCAGGTGTACTGGTGCTGGGTCTTGGCTGCGAAAATAACCATATAGAAGAATTTAAACAAGTCCTAGGCACCTGGGACGATAACCGCCTAAAGTTCCTCAACGCGCAAGATGTATCAGACGATATGGCAGCAGGGCTTTCTATTATAGACGGCCTTGTAGACTACGCAGAAGCCTTTAAGCGGGAGCCGGTGCCGGTTAGCAAGCTGGTGATAGGGCTTAAATGCGGCGGTTCCGACGGCTTTTCTGGGATAACGGCCAATGTGCTGGTAGGTAGCCTTTCCGATGCGGTGATTAGCCGTGGGGGAGCTTGCTTGCTTACAGAGGTACCAGAAATGTTTGGGGCAGAGACCCTACTAATGAACCGCTGTGTAGACGAGAGCGTGTTTGGAAAATCTGTGTCCTTGATTAACGATTTTAAGGAGTATTTTATCCGACACAATCAGGAAATCTACGAAAACCCCTCCCCAGGCAACAAGGAAGGGGGCATTACCACCCTTGAGGAAAAATCCCTTGGCTGTACCCAAAAGGGCGGCCATAGCCAAGTGGTAGATGTGCTTAATTATGGGGAAACCGTAAGCAAACCCGGGCTTAACCTGCTGCAAGGCCCCGGTAATGATATTGTGGCAGTTACTAACCTAGCTGCGGCTGGGGCACATATTATTTTGTTTACTACGGGCAGGGGTACACCCTTGGGTGCGCCTGTGCCTACGGTTAAAATATCTAGCAACTCTACACTTGCAAGCAATAAGCCCCATTGGATTGACTTTGACGCAGGGGTGCTACTAAACGGCAATGCTGCCAGGTTTGAGAATGTGACAAGTGACTTCCTTGAGTATATTTTGCGCCTTGCCAGCGGCAGAGAGTACGCTAAGAATGAAATTAATGATTACCGAGAGATTTCTATATTTAAGGATGGGGTGACGCTGTAGGCGGTTGCCGTCTGCTGTGGCGAGATGGGGGTCAATGATGCCCTTTATGAGGGGCGCGACATATAGATATTGTTCCGCAGGCCTATTTGCACCGATGATTTTGGAAAAAGCGATCGTTGGTTTTTTGAGGTTTTTTAGGGCTTGATTGATGCATCAAACATTCCGTCATTAGCCAAGCGTGAAGACAATGACTTTATCAGCGAAGAAGAATTTCTGAAATATGTATAGGGTTAAATACCTTTATTTCGTCTAATTTTTGAAATAATACATGGGCTTCTTGAAAAACGCCGTCCATTGCCTTGGCAGTTTGGGTGAAGGATTATTTTACGGGCTTCTGCAAGATTGATTAAAAAGCGAAAATGGCAAGTAGTTGTAGTTGCTTTCAATTGTGTTCAGTTAGTTCTTGTAGTTATGCCGTCAATTCGGGCGGCAATAGATTATTTGTCCATTTCATGGCAGGAATGTACAAGGTGTGGACTTTTGGAGGAAAACCTTTATGGAAAGTCATGTTGAAAGGTTGTTATTAAATATAAAACGGCACACAAATCAGAGTGTATACGATGCTCTCATGAACGAGTGTGGTACTCTAGGTGAAGAACCTCCTTCTGTGGAACTGGAGCGGTATCGTATATCTGTTTTTGAAAAAATGCAGCTTTTGTGCAGTAACGACGAAATAAGTAAAATCCTTCATGCAGATAGCTTTTACACGCTGGGAGAATTAAGGAAGGTATACGAATTTGATGATTTCCTCAGTAAATACAGTGACAATGCGGAGATACGAGGGTTTTCCGGGAATGAAAACAGACTCAGCTTTATATTGGGTGATGAATTATTTGTCAAAATATATCCGAATAAGGGCTCAAGTTACTTCCTTGATGGTACGCATGACAAAGAAGTAGGCGTTTACGAATACATCCAAAAAAACAACATACCAATCCACGTCCCCCAAATGATATGTAGCGGAGCAAATGACGGTTATCCGTATATTGCATTAGAATACATTCGAGGAAGAACTATGAGACAACCGCGACAAAAAGGAAATAATGCGGAAGAAGAACAGATTATTTCAAGCGCAGCAGGGGAGCTGATGAATGTCCTACATTCTATAAGGAAAAGTGATGAGTTGCGTGGTGTAGTCGAAAGAAATCATCTCAAAGATATACAAACCTTTTCGCAAAGACTGGGGGAAGTTGACAATAATGCCGAACTGATGAACACGGCATTTGAAAAAATAAGCGAATTTTTGTTAAAACATGATGAAGAAAAAGTTTTGGTTCAAGGTGACGCACACATCAATCAGTTTTTAATTGATGATAGCGGACAGGTATATATTTATGATTTCGAGACTGCATTCTGGGGCGACCCTAATTATGACATTGCAGGATTGACGAAAAAAGGGCATATAAAATTTGATGACTTTGTGGATTCGGGAGGATACAAGCACCCTATCAA
>Ga0123355_10006523_pt1 | contig 17306 bp, 14 predicted proteins | sample TergutEmb28metaG_3_FD_89872 | JGI IMG/M metagenome (GOLD analysis project Ga0123355, IMG submission 89872) | Embiratermes neotenicus P1 segment gut microbial communities from Petit-Saut dam, French Guiana - Emb289 P1 | ecosystem: Host-associated > Arthropoda: Insects > Digestive system > Gut ...
GTTACACGCATTAATGAATCACCTGCATGTGTAAATATAGCTGCTTTATTTTTATCTGTACCAGGTATGTAACCAAGAAGTGCAAGTTGAATTGCTTGCATTACAGTAGTCTTACCTGCTCCATTCCTGCCATGCAGGTAATTGAATCCCTGCAATGTATATGTCCTATCTCCTACGTTGTGCATACCTTGAATCCTAATGGATGAAAGTTTCATACATTAACACCTCTGTATTATTTATTTTATTGTATAACGAAACTTATTGTTTTGATAATTGATCTATGAACGAATCAATCTGTTTAGTTAATTCACGTAAATCATTGACGTGTATCCTATTATTGTTATCACATATGTTGTATAGTTTATCTAGTACATACTCAACTAGTAACCCCGTATCTACTATACCGTGTTCATTTTCGTAACTGGATTCAGTATCAAGTGGAAAACCTAATTTCGATTCAATATCGTTTACAGCTACTTGATATGAAACATACTCAATATCATATCCTGTATACCTTGATTTTCCCATCAATATTACCTCACTTTATACTTTGTATGTTTTTACAGCATCACAATAAGGGCAGACAGCTTGTATAATATTATCATTTGAATCTTTAATTAGTTTTCTATGATCAAATACCTTATCACAGTCTAAGCAATAATACATTTATATCAACCTTTTCCATAAAATCGATCTGCATCAAATTGAAAATTTACCTTATCTGCACCACATGTATGTATTGAGCAAACATTACTAATTAATTGATCTAACTTTACACAGAATGCACAAGATTTAGAATCTTGTGCAGTTTGCTCTAATAGTGTAGCTCGTGTATTAGCTAACTCAAGTTGTTTACATCTATATTCAGCTAACTCAAGCTTCGTTTCTAATTTATGCTTATCACTTTTCATATAATCAATAGCACATTGCAAATCCTCAATATTACTACAAATACAAGGTTTCGGCTTCTCTGCATCTATAGCAGCAAATAGAATAGGTATCACATCTTTGATTGCTCTTCTAACATCTTCAAGATCTTGAAATTTACAATTATCGTACCATTCTTTGATCTCATCGATATGTACCATGTGATCACCTCAAGAATACTAGTCTATGTTATATACTTCAACTAATATAACGAAAATATTTACAAAATAGAAACCAAGAGAATTCTCTTGGTTTTAAGTATATTCACTATTTATCAAATACATTACTTACACCCTAGTCCATGTGTTACCTCTTACTATATCTGCGTTTGCAGGGCTTACTAATTGTTCTGTAGTTAGTGTTACATTTTGTATATTCACCCAATTACCTGCAGGTAGACCTATATGTTGACCTACAAATCTGAACTCTTGCCCTAATGTCAACGATACTAGCGAAATATTGTTCCAGAACATAGCAGACATTGTAGTTACATTATCTGTATTCCAATTGTCTAAATTGAGTGAAACTAAATTAGTACAATTAGAAAAGATTTCATCCATAATTCTAATATTTGATGTATCGAAACTTGATAAATCTAAAGAGGTTAATGATGAACAATTAATGAATAAACCTGACATCGAAATTACACTTGATGTATCCCAATTATTAAGATTAATTTGTTGCAACGACTCACCATTTCTAAACATATGAAATATCGTGGTAACATTGGATGTATCGAAACTGGATAAATCTAACGATTTCAAACTGTACATCCTATGAAATGATTGTTCAAGACGTTCTACATTACTTACATCTAGTTTATCTATATTGTCAATTTGTACAACATTTGATAAACCATTAAACAATGTAGTTAATGCAACACGACCTATCACTTCACCTGTGAGTACTATACGTGTAATATAATCAGCATAACTACTCCAAGGACTGTTAGGCCAGCGGTTCCAATGAAGTGTACCTTGATCAATACCTAATGTACCACATTCACACAAATGCCAAGGCAGATTTGAACTACCTTCGTTAGTAACTACATTATAGAAGTATGCACTTTCATTACAAACAGGACAATTAAATTGTCGTGCTCTTGTCCAAACACGATTTCTAACATTATTAAGATTAATGGGATTAATTAACTGTGTTGTAGTAAGTTGTTGTAACCCACTTACCCATGCAGTATCTACAATCAGATAATTATTAGATAGGAAATTAAAATTTGAACCTATATGCAACTCTGTTATATAATTAGATTGATAGAACATTTGATTCATGTTGGTTACTTGTCTTGTATCAAAATTTGATAAATTCAGTGAAGTTAATGACGGCATGTAACGGAACATACCTTGCATATTTACTGTACCTGATGTATTCAATCGTTCTAAGAAATCAAATTGAATTACATTTTCAAGACCGTTGAACAGATAAGAAAGATTTGTACCTCCAATTATATGACCAAGTAGTGCAATACGATCTATATCAGATACATGTGCAGCCCAAGGACTGGTACCCGCCCCTTGATGTATATTACCTCTACCTAATGAAAGTGTACGACATTCACATAACCACCAAGGTAAGTTAGAACTATTAGTTGTGATAGTATTGTAAGCTACTACACCTTCATCCTCTTTACCACATGTTGGGCACTGAAATCCAATCTGTCTTACCCATGTTCTACCTCTTACTGCGTTTGCATTTATACTCTGTATTAGTTCAATTGTATCAAATTGCTCTGATGTATTATCAGCATTAACCCAAGTACCTGGTATTAGTCCAGGATTACCAAGTATTGCAATATTACCGAATCTAAATTCTTGACCAAGACGCAGTTCTTTTAATTGATATGCACCATTAAAGATATTTAGCATATTAGTTGAAGCTGTAACACGTCTTGTATCAAAGTTTGATATATCTAACAAAGATAGATTTGACATACCACTGAACATTTCTCTCATATTTATTACAAGCACTGTATCAAAACTTGAAAGATCCAACAAAGATAGATTTGAAACATCTCTAAACATCCACTGCATACTGGTTACTCGTGTTGTATCAAAGTTGGATAAATCAAGTGAAGTTAATTTATCACAATTTCTAAACATACTAACCATATTTGTAACTAAACTTGTATTAAAGCTAGATACATTGAGTGAAACAAGTGAATTAGTGCGATGCTCTTCATTAATAGCTGTAGGTGTCATCCTAAACATATCACCCATATTCGTTACTTGTGCTGTATTGAAATGAGACAAGTCCAGTGAATCTAAACTATAACATGCTGCAAACATAGTGGACATACTTCTGACTTCAGATGTATCCCATGTTGATATGTCAAGTGATTTCAATAGCCAACAACCACGAAATACACCACCCATATCTGTAACATTACTTGTATCAAAATGTGATAAATCGAATGAAGTCAGTGATCTGCAATCACCAAACATACTACTCATGTTTGTTAAACTATGTGTATCCCATGTTGATACATCAAGATCAACTAACATATGATTACCTGAAAACATTGTTCCCATATTTGTTACACTTGATACATCCCAATGAGATAAATCCAACTGTGTTAGATTATAATTTGTTATACCTCCTAACATCATCCAAAACATACCAAACATATTTGTTACATTACTTGTGTCCCAATTGTCTGTATTATAAGTATGTATATTAACTGTACCTGCAAACATAGTTTGCATGTTAACTACATTGCTTACATCAAAATGTGAAAGACCTAAATATGTTAGTTGTTGGCACATATTGAACATACCTGACATGTTTACAACATTACTTGTGTCGAAATTAGAGATATTAAATGACTCAGATAATAATGAATTACAACCACTAAACATATTACTCATATTTGTAACATTACTTGTGTCGAAATTAGAAATATCAAGGTAAGTAATATTGCTAACACCATTAAATAAATTCTCCATTGTAATTACTTGACTTGTATCCCATGTTGATATATTGAGTGAGTTAAGTGAGCTGCAGCCTTGAAATACTGCACTCATATCAGTCACATTACTTGTATCAAAATTATTATTTGATTTAAATTCTTCAAGTGCCCATAGGTGCCTAAACAATGACCTTATACTTGTACCAGCAACTACATTACCTATAAATTCAACTCGAATCACATCACAACAACAGGTATACTCCCATGACCACGGGCTGTTATTTTGAGCCCACTGAACAGTGCCTTCACCGAGTGATAATGTTCCACACTCACAAAGCCACCAAGGTAGATTTGAACCATTTCGTGTAATTGTATCAAAATGCAATACATAATCTTCGTTCCTATGACAATAAGGACACTCAAAGGGAGGGCAACCTTCACCTGAACATTCTTGACATATTGATTTACATTTTATTTCAACAACCGAATTACCTGTATTACCGTATATTTTTACTTCATTATCTACTTCTCCAAAAGCAATATTCTGTGAAGGTAGATTGTCAGTTGTAGGTGTAGTATTCGATGTAATTAATTTGAGATTACTTGTTAATTGTACGTTTGACATAATATAATCTCCTTAATGTATTATACGCGTATCCAACTATGACCACTTACTGTAGCAGAATTTGAAGGATCAATTAATTGATCTGTAGTAAGTTGCAATCCTCCTGGAATCTGCTGCCAACTAGCACTAAGTAAACCTGTATTATTACCCATAATAAATCTAAACTCAGAACCAAATGTTAACATAGATAGATTATGCATGTTCCAAAACATGCTAATCATACCACTATGTGATTGAGGGTTTATAGGTATTCGAGATGTATCCCAATTTGATAAATCAAGAGTATGTATATTCTGACAGTTACTAAAGATACTATTCATATTAATCACAAATGATGTATCCCATGTTGATATATCAAGTGAAACTAGATTCACACAACCTAAAAACATATTTGACATAGTGTGTACATTATTTGTGTCGAAGTGAGCTAAACTGAGTGAGCTCAACACTAAGCAGTGAGAGAACATACTACTCATATTTACAACACTACTTGTGTTGAAAGCTGATATGTTTAATGAACTTAGAGCATTGCAGCCGCTGAACATCAATTCCATATTAGTAACGGCAGATGTATCAAAATTTGAAAGATTGATAAAACCAATACTAGAACAACCGCTAAACATACTGCGCATACTAGTAACGACAGATGTATTGAAACTATATAAAATTATTGAAACTAAATTATTGCAACTGCTGAACATCGATTCCATACTAGTTACATTGCTTGTGTCAAAATTTGATAAATCTAGGTAAGACAAGTTAATACACCATGAAAACATGTTCTGCATTGTTACTACGCTATTTGTATCAAAATTTGATAAATCTAATGAATCAAAGCTACAACCTGAGAACATACCTGCCATGTTAGTTACATTGCTTGTGTTGAATGTAGAAATGTTAAGGCATATAATATTACTAGTACCCCACATACTTCCAAACATATTACCCATATTAATCACATTTGACGTATCAAAATGAGCTAAATCCAGAGAAACTAAACCTGTATCAATAAACATGTAACTCATGTCTGTTACTTGACTTGTTTCAAAAGTTGAAATATCAAGTGAAGCTAAACTACTACAACCTCGAAATAGGTGACTCATGTCCGTTACTTGACTTGTATTGAATGTAGATAGATCAAGTGAAGTAAGATTACCGCAACTTTGAAACATTCCACTCATACTTGTAAGTCTATTGGTATCCCAACTAGACAAGTCAAGTGAAGCTAAACTACTACAACCTCGAAATACATAGTTCATAGTTCTAACATTACTTGTATCTAAACGTTCAATATTAATAATTTCAATAACATCCCGTAAATTTTGAAATAAACCATTTAATGAAATGTTACCAATAACATCACCTATAAATGTTATACGAGTAATCTGACTAATGTGCATATCCCAGGGACCATTCCAGAATGACCAACGTATTGTACCTTCTGCAAGTGATAATGTTTGACATTGACACAAATACCAAGGAAGGTTTGAACCATTTCTTGTTGCCGTTCCGTAATGCAGTAATCCTTGTTCGTCTTCACCACAATGAGGGCAAAGGAAGGGTGGACGAGGTTGTGTACCTGAACCACCTTCTCCTTCACATATTTCACAAGCACAAGAACACAGTAACCTTATAACTGAACCTTCAGGTTCCTTACCACCAGGATTACCATATAAATGTATCTCATTATCTATTTTTCCAAAAGCTATGTTACCTACAGGTAGATCATCTGTTGTAGGAACTGTGTCTGAATTTATAAATTTGATGTTACTTAATAATTCGATGTTATTTGACATATAGTATACTCCTTACTAGTTTATGCAATCCACTCACGACCTGCTACATTAACACTATTTACAGGATCAACTAGTTGCTCTGTTGTAAATTCCAAACCAGGCTCAGATCGCCACACAGTGTTTCGTAATTGTGTATTCGTATTAGCTCCTGTACGGAAGTGAAACTGACTTCCTATATATAGTTGAGATAGGTTAGATGCGCTACTAAACATATTTTGCATATTAAGTGTCGGTACTGTGGTTGTGTTGAAGCTCGATAAATTCAAACTAGTCAACGATTGACAACCTTGGAACATACCATTCATAGTTGTAACATTAGATGTATTGAAACTCGATAAGTCTAAACCTGTGATATTCTGCATCTGTGTGAACATTTGATTCATTGAAGTAACGTTACTCGTATCGAAGTGTGAAATATCAAGTGAATCTAACTGTATTAGACTAGCAAACATAGTGCCCATCGTCACTACATTACTTGTATTGAAGCTTGATATATTAAGGGATACAAGAGTGTGCATTCCAAGAAACATACTGTTCATCCATACTACTTGACTTGTATCGAAGTGTGAAAGATCTAATGAGATTAATGAGCTGCAACCCGAAAACATACCACCCATATTTAGTACACTGCTTGTATTAAAACTCATTAAATTTAAGAACGATAAATTAAAGCAACCATCAAACATATTACTCATACTCCATACGCTTGATGTATCAAAATTAGTTAAGTCTAATGAAGTCAATGATGAACAGTTCCTAAACATACTACCAGCATTATACAGGCTGAAGGTATGCCAAGTACTTATATTAAGTTGACTCAACCCAATACAGCCGCTGAATATAGCGAGCATATTAATTACATTTGATACATCCCAATTATTAAGATATAGTGAAGTAATATCTTGGCAGTGAGTAAACATACTATTCATATCTGTTACATTTGTTGTATTAAAATTAGATACATCAAAATTAACTAAACGTGTACACGCATTAAACATCCCTGACATATCTGTTACATTAGATGTATCCCAACCGGTTAGATTTATTGTTACTATATTCCAATCACCCATAAACATATCGTTCATGTGTGTCACATTTGTTGTATCAAAACTAGACAGATCAAGTGATACTATCTCATTCCAGCCATTAAACAACCTTGTCATATTCTTCACTTTGGATGTATCCAGTTTATTGATATTTATAAAATCTATAGCATTTGAGAATCCCATAAATAGAGCACGTATAAACTCACCACAAACTATATCACCAATCAATATAACCCTAAGTATTTGTTGGGTATGTAAACTCCAAGGGCTGCTCCACTCTTGAACCCATTCTATATTACCTTCACCTAGAGAAAGTGCCCCACAATCACAAAGCCACCAAGGTAAGTTTGAATCATTAGAATCTACTACACCATAATGTGTAAGACTTGTCTGATTTTGACCACAATGAGAGCAAACCCAAGATCCAGGTTGAATACCTTGACATTTGTCACAAGCACATACACATGACAATTGAACTATTTTACCTGCACCATCGTTTGCATGTCCGCCAGGATTTCCATACAAATAGGTACAACCATCGATTATACCTAAAGCTGCTTCACCGGGTTTAAGATTATCTGTTGTAGGTTTATTACCAGTTGTGATTAGTTTTAAGTTACTTTCTAATACCATAGTATTACTCATACTAATTACCTCCTATATCAAGCTGATTTTGTAAATTTTCAACAATATGAACTAGCCGCTGAATTGCACTTACCATTGGAGGTATCAATTCACTGTATCTCATAGAATAGGTATCGTTATTTACATCTGAAGGTTTAGATGCATCTAGTGACCATTCAACTAGAGACTGATCAGTTACACCTAGTTCAACTAAAGACCGGTGAACATCTTGTGCTATGAATCCCCAATGTGTTTCAGTTTCAGCTTTTGTTCTATCTGAATCTTGTTGAACTCTTAAAAATCTGGTAGTCCGGATCACTTGAATATGCTTCTCTGCATATTCCCTAGTCATCAACATCTCACTATGATTAGGGGACAACCTGCAAGTTTTATGTAAATTCATATATTCATCAATGCATTCATCTCTATTATTATAATACTTACATATATATTCAGTACAATTACGTTCAGGTATCTGTGTATTATCAGGATGAAAGTACTGTTGATCTAGATATTCAATATTATCTTCAGGGTAGCCCAGTACATTAACTGTGTCAACATTATGAATCTGATCATAAGGTAGCAATTGATCAAATTGCTCTTCATCGATCTCAACTAATTTAACATAATTAAATCTGAAATCTAACTGATACTGTGCTGGTTTAAGTTTTTTGATTAATTCTAAAGCATCAAACTTTAAATCAGTTACATTAAATTTATCTCGACTGTCAGACGAAACAGCTAAGGCATGAGATGCTCTAGGTGTATGACCTAACCCTAAGTAAAAGGAATTAGGATGTGGGACTGTACCTAAAAATCCGAATCCTGCAGTATTTATAGCTATAACACTGGGATGAGTTACACGTAGACCTGAACCTATAACTACACCTGGACTGTGTGCATCAAAAGATATGTTACTACCTAACATGACACCTACAGAACTACCGTTATAATTGCCTCCACCTATGCTGTATAGCTCGAGAAATTCACCAGCACGAGCTGCACTTGTACCACCTACACCTATATGTACACTGTTCAATCCTTGATCACCTGTGAACACCCTGCTCCCACTTCGAAATCCTTGTGTAGTTCGACTAATTAACTCGATAGGTGCATTACCTTGATGATAAACTCGGTGTTGTACATTCCCCTTACTCCAACCACCAACAGCTAAATCATTGAAAGCTGTACCTAAGCCGAGATTAAAAGCAAAAACACCAGATCTGTGAAATGAAATACTTGCTGCAAATCCTCCTGTTGCCAGGCACTCTATCTGACCAGCTCTACCACCAAGATTTATACCACCAAGATTTCCAGATATTTGTGCATTAACTGAACCAGTACCACCATTTACAACAGGTAATGGACCAGTAGTGTTACCTAGACCCATGCTATTTCTAGCAGCTGCCATAGGTATATGACCAGCTCCACCTGCAAATCCTGTAGTAGGCAGTGCAAGAAACCATCCTGCAGTAGTTAGAGCAGTAGGAAACAATGTATTACTTGTTGGAAGTAAAGCTAAGTTAGTTCTAGCTGCCAATGCAGTAGTGCCGCCTGTCCCTCCGTTAGCTAAAGGAAGTGCAGCTAATGTATTACCTAATCCCATTCTTTCTCGTAACAATTGAATACTTATATGACCAGTTCTAACCCAGTTAGTTGTGACGCCCATTACATGAAGTGTATTAGCAGGTTCACTAGCTATACTTTCAGGAAAAATGTTATTTACAACCCCACTAACACCTGTTCGTATAGTAGCACCTGTACCGCCTCTAGCTAATACTAGCGTACCTGTTGTATCTGCAATTGGTAATGCAGCAAACGCAGGATTACCGTTAGCTGTACTTATCCTTAAAACATGCCCAACTGTATCAGATGTAGGCATATGTGAAAAGCCTAATCTTGTATCTGTAGTATTACCTAATCCAATAAGATCTCGTATACCAGCTGCTGTAGTTACACCTGTACCGCCTCTAGCTAATGACCAAACATTTGGTATACCTGACATGAATTGTACAATTGAACCCTCACCTGTACCACCAGGATTACCATAGAGGTAGTAATCATCACTAACTAGGCCGAAAGCAAGTTCACCAGGAAGTAAGTTAGCAGTACTAGGCACATTTCCACTTGTGATTAGTTTTACATTAGTTTGAAATGTAATATTATTTGACATATTAACTACTCCTTAAATCTTATCACTAATATAGGCGGTTAATGTTAAATTTCTATCCATGCATATACTTGTATCATTAAGGTATTCTCAAGTAATATTCCATGTAGATAAACACAACCATCAATTATACTTGATGCACATCTACCAGATGTAAGATTACTTATAGTAAGTATATCTCCACTTGTGATTAGTAAACATAAGCTAACCTTTATTTATTAGAGCCGCCACATCTGCCCTAAATAGTTCATGTATTTGATCTAAGTTGCGAAGACCGCAGTTATACATATCTACATATAGGCCTACAATTGCGTATATAGGTGTCATCTCCCATATTGATCCGAGATTACCATTTGTAGATATTTCTTCCCTCACACTATCTGTTGCTACACCTGTGCCTAACAGTAATAACATCAATTCAATTGTTTCGACTATAGCAAGCTTAGCTTTAATCATCTCTGGTGGATTGAAAATTGGTTTAACTTTGTTACCACTAATATCAAATAATTCAATTAATGATGTGTCTGTTATACCTGTTTGATGTATAACAATATCACCGTTCAAATAACCTGTAACAGTGTCACCGAAATACTCAACACTATCTACAATTATCGATGGAATTAAATCTGATTCAACATCAACGTAATCAGGTACTTCAATTTCTGTAATTTCACCAGTTTGATAATCTGTATGTAATTCAGTAGCCATGATACAACTCCTTACAAATATTAATTATGATCCTATGATATGGCCAGATGGCAATATAATGCTACCGCCGCCAAATACTGTGTTAACTGCACCTGCACCAGTCATGGTTCCTGCATTCTCCCTTGATAGTTGTGAACCTTGTCGTGATCGATACAACATATTGTTACCAACACCACTAATATTTACAACATTTACGTTTGAGTTATCACGTACGTCTATTGCTAAACCTTTATTAGATATTTGGCAATTTTCAACATATGCATATGGTGTACCTGCAATATGTATACCTTGTAAGGCTGGATCAGAACTATTTCCAGCTATGCATAGATTCCATCTAAATATAATACGTGATGTATTATATCTTACATGCACTACCTGACCACCCTCGCCTATAAAATCAAAACCATTAACTATAATTGACTCATTTGTACAACGTTCAATTAATAGGTGACTAATTTGATGTGTAGCTGACAGAGTACCTACATTACCATTGATAGTTAATGTACCTGGTCCACTAAATCTAGCTACAATTACGCCATGAACACTTCCAATAGGTAATGTACCAGGTAAGACGTTAATTACAATATTACTAGACAAGTATCTTGGTAAAGAATTAATAAGATTTTGTAACTCAGTTATCGGAACATTATTGATTGTACGTCCTGCAGGAAACAATCCGTTCTGGACATGCCAACCGGTAGAATGTAAAACATTATAGAATTTCGCACCTGATATTAAAATTAATGGAGTTTCACCGTCAATAGTATTAACTATATGTTCCTGTATTATCGAATTTTCTGCACCCCATATTACGGTACTATTCAATTCACCTGAAACGCTGCTAGTTATAACATTAGAAAAACGAGCCTGCATAGCTACCAATTTATTGCTAATACGAGAATTAACAATGTGTGCAAATCTACACACACTCACCCATATACCCACATTATTTGCTGTTGTATTTACACCTTCTTCAATGTTTAAAGCATGAAGAACAATTAGAGCAGTGTTATTTGATAATTGCACACCTCTACCTTGATTTTCTGTTATGTTAAATCCTCTAATTTCAATTCTATCATTATTACAACCTGATACATCGAATCCTATAACACTGAATTCGTATGATATAGTCATCGGAGTAGGTGATTCGATCCAAAGTTGTCCTGGTCCTGTAAAATGTAATACACTAATACGCTGATCAAGTGTACCGGGTTCAACAATAATTCGTACAACCCTATTTAAGAATTTACTAAGACTATCTATTGTTGATTGTAATTCATCAAGAGGCACGTTTTCTATAACTAATTGAGGCAAGAACGATCTACCTAAGCAATCATTCAAATTCAAACCTTCAACGTGCCCAGCACCCATACCACCAACATTACCATACAATTCAGCTTTACCTTCAATCATTCCAAAAGCAAGCTCACCGGGAAATAGATTAGTTGTAGTAGGTATATTACCGCTTGTAATTAGTTTCACATTACTTACTAATGCAGTACTTGACATATTATCCACCTTATTTCCTCAATGATTTAATATACTTACAAAAGTATATCAATTAATACTCCATAATGCCGTAAGTATCATTGTACCAGGAATTGAGTTGATTGCTGCAAGCTGAGGCCTAGTTCTAATTACTCCATCCCATGCACTCAACCAACCAGCAAAAGTGTGTGAAGTATTCAACGGTGTTGGTATTCTATCTAATGTAATTTCTTGTCCACTAGGCATCTCACGTGAAACCGTTGCAGGATTACTGCTTATATGTCCACCATTTAATTGGTATACTAAAGTAGTATTGATAATAGGTATAGGTGGTGTAGGTCCTTGGAAATTGGTATGCCTCCAACCTACCTGTGTACCTGATCTAAATAAGTAAGTACCAGGGTCATTATTCAACCGCCAACCTATTGATACTCCATCTCTTCTTAATTTTAATGTATTTGCAGTATTGTGTTCGTTCCTCCATCCAGTACTTGTACCTACTCTACACAATATTAAGTCATTACTGGCTCCGGCTATTCTTGTTATTCTTATAAGACCGTGACCTTCTCTAAATCCTCCGGCAGATGTTTGACCTTCAGTTACACCTTGAATGCTACCTGATCCACCGCCACCTGAAGTACCGTCAGATTGACCTGTAGTGCCACCTCCGGCACCACCACCTCCACCGAACCAACCACCACCACCGCCGCCACCAGAAATCCAAGTAGCCCAATTTTGATTACCTGGACCTGCAAGGAAACTAGCACCTCCAGTAGCACCTTGACCAAAAGAACCGGTACTACCAGGAAGTATACTAGGAAAAGCAGCGTTTACACCACCGGCACCACCAGCTGACTGTGTACCACCTTGACCTGTACCAAAATTAAGTATGGCCCAGCTATTCATGAAATTTCCGGCGTTACCAGTTAATCCACCACCGTTACCGCCAAAATGTCTGAGCTGTCCACCAGACCCACCACCAGACCCACCACCGCCACCACCAGCTACAATAATAATCTGTGACCGATTATCATTGAATGTTGACAGTAGACCTGTTTGCCTAGCTATGTGTGATGCCCCACCACCTGATGCACCTCTGCCGTGATTAGCAGGGTTTCCACCGCTACCACCGCCATTGTACCCTCCAACAACGTCAGGAGCACCTAAGTCTCCAGCAGCTCCCATACCGCCTACACAAATGAAGAAAGTTGATGCTGTTGATACAATAAAGTTACCTACAGAGTAACCGCCGAGTCCACCGCGGTAAGCATTAGCCATACCACCTTCTGCACCCCAGCACTCTAAACGATAAACAGCAGGTATAAGATTAAATGGAACAATACTAGATGTAAATGTAAATTCAGCAATATCTCCAGGATTCAATACTTGAGTTTGGGGAGGATTCACAAATGTAGTGATACTATCACCTTCTACATATAATTATTATACATTACCTAATGCAAGTAAGCCTGCTATGACAACTTGTGCTACTGTAGAATGTGTACCCCCACCTGCAAACCCTGTAGTAGGTAGTGTCATAACAAACCCAGGGTTAGTTTGCGCAGTAGGAAATAGTAACGAAGGTCCTGGATTAGCGTTAATACCTAACCAAGTTCTGGCTCCTGCAAGTGTAGTTTGACCTGTACCCCCGTTTGCAATACCGAGTGTACCTGTTACACCTGGCCTAGGTGATGCTTGAAAAACGTTAGCTGCTGTAGTTACTGCAAGATCAATTAGTAATGAGGGTGAAGCTGTTAGCCCGGTACCACCTCTAGGTATAGTTAAGGTTCCTGTGGTATCATCTACTATATGGTAAGGAGGTCCTGCACTTGATGTTAAATCTACAATTGAACCTGCACCAGCACCTCCAGGATTACCGAACAAGCGAATATTACCACCTATCATTCCGAAAGCAATTTCACCTGGAAGCAAATTAGTAGTAGTAGGTGCTGCACCACTCAAAATAAGTTTTACATTACTATCAACATGAACGGTACCCATATATAGGTTACCTCCTTGAAATACCATAAATCTTATCAAGTATATGAAAGGTTATCAAGTAGCTGAAACCGTAACAATGGACTGCAGGCCTTAATCTGCAGTCCAATAATTAATGAATTACTTCTCCTGTATATCAGGTAACTCTCTGTTATCGGTTACTCTGTCACTTGATTCTATATCAGGTATCGATGATGAGTACGAACTATTAGATAATTCAATTATCTGTTGTATAATATCCTCTATCGAACCTGATAATACACCGCTATCTACTAATAACACTTCTGCAGGAATCAATTGAGCAAATCTGAGTACTGCAGTGTATGTGTTGGTAATAGTATTATAGCTTTCACTTATACCTTCAGGTACAGGTATGAAGTAGTTTTTATGCGTTGCAGTATAGTGTGTATTACCTTCATCCCATTCCTCTATTATACTACTACACCCTTCTCTAGATATAGCTCTGAGTTCAAGAAATTCATCGTCACTCATATCTAAGAAATGTAACTCAAGTATATTACGCATCAAACCTATAACAACGCGCTGGGATGTGAATGTGTTAATAGCATTGAATTTAGTTCCGTTTGTAAATGTGATTGTAATACTTTCTTTGACATATGTAGGTATGTCACGTAAAGATTCACTAATGTTATCCATAATGGTTTACTCCTTAAATTAATATAGTTATCATCAAATACTAAAAATACTAATTAGCCCAAACAGCTATGTATGTTTGTGGACCTGTTACCCATTCTTGTGATAATCTAGCTCGAGTTAATGTAGAACCACTACCCCATGGAGCTAATTGCCATCCTTGTAAAGTTAAACCTGTATTTTGTGGTGCAGGTATGTTAGCAAAACCGAAAGGCCTACCTAATGCAAATACCCTATCTACGTTATTCCAATTATTCCCAATTTGACCACCATTAAGATTAAATGTTATAGTTGTATTACCTAGTGAGGGTGGTACCCAGGCCCCTCTGTCTAACCAAATTCTATAAGTTTCCCACCATATAGATCCAGTAGTTTGTGTCCATAGATTTTCATATCTTAATTGACTTACAGCCCCTGTTACAGGTAATGGAAATGATAATGGTGTGTTGTTTAAGTGCCCTCCAGTATTACTGATCTGAATTGTATGAGTTCCACTAGCTGTAATGAAATGTAATCTACCAAATGAAGTTGGAGACCTATTCCAATCGAAATTAACATGTGTAGCCCAATTAGGTATTATGAAACCGCCCCAAACTATTACACCTACACCTGAATATACATGATTAAAGGGTACTGGATTATATCTAATAGAATCTAATTGAATTTCCATATGTGGATGATGCTGGACAGGTAAGTGGTGACCTAAACCATTACCACCGGTTCTACCTAACCTACCACTATATATTTCCCATTCAAGTCTCAGTGTAGTGTTTCTCCATCCCACTTGTGTTCCATCTCTATGAAGATATGTTCCTGGATCTTCAGGTAGCCTCCATCCAACAGCCGAACCATCTCTTCTCATCTTTTGAAACCCAGGTGTACTACCTACAGCTCTCCATCCAACAACACCTGTAGAAGGGTTTCTACACAATATCTGAGCCACTTGTAATTCCTTCCTATCTATATATTAGGTAATGCAGCTAGTAATGCAGCTGCATTACCTTGATGATAAACTCTATGTCGATTTGCACCCATGCTGAATCCACCAACGCATAAATCGTTTACAGTAGCATCTGTACCCAGATGAAAAGCGAAACCTGCTCTATGGAAACATATCCATGAACCATTAGCAGTAGCTAATCCAAGTTGAAGTTGAGCTCCTACTGCATTAGCTGTAGTAATACCTGTAGCAGGAGCAGCAACATTAGATTGATACTGATTAGTCCATGCAACAGAATTAAGACTAGTCTTTAGAGCTGCAAGTGTAGTTTGCCCTGTCCCCCCATTACCTAATCCTAGTGTACCTGTCACACCAGGCCTTGGAGAAGCTTGCATAACATTGGCTGCTGTGGTTACACCTAAATTGATTAATATAGATGGTGATGCGGCTAATCCGGTACCACCATTAGCAACTGGTACTGCGGCTAGTGTGTTACCTAGACCTGCTCGTTCCCTTAATTGCTGTAGTCCGAGCCAACCAGTTTGTGCAAAACTTGTAGTAATACCTAGTATATGTATAGATGCAGGTGCATGACTAGCTAAGCCTGTAGGAAATAAATTAGCTACCGCACCACCTGCGCCGGCTATAGCTGAAGCATTTGTACCTCCCCTAGCTACAGGTAATACACCTGTATTAAACAATTGACCTGCATTTCGTAGATTTAACTGTGTATAATTAGTTCCGTTATTGCTACTAGTGAGATACCTCAGCTCTTGTAATGGACCTGCGTTCATAACTAATCCAGATACATGCTGTGAATCTGTTCTCCAAAATATACCACCATGTGTAGCTTCTGTAGAGCTACCAGCTATGTTAATAGGGGAATTAGCATTAGCGGGACTCCATTCAAAACTGCCCCATTGTCGTGCAGTTGTAATTGTGTCTCTAACTCGAACATTAATATGTGAAAGAGGCAATACATTAGAAGAATTACCATCGTTTGAATTTAATTTGACAACTTTACCAACACTAGAACCTCCGAGATTACCAAATAAACTATAAGAGGAATCAACTTCACCAAAAGCTAATTCTCCTGGAAATAAATTAGCTGTAGTAGGTTGGTTGCCACTTGTTATTAACTTTACATTACTTTCTAATGTAATATTAGACATATGTACCTCCAAAAACAACGAACGCATTATAACTATCAAAGGTTGCTTGTACCTCGATAAATACAAAAACGATATACACTGATGCTGTATATCGTTGATTTGTAGCTTTATCTATGTTATAGCTGCGCTATTACTTCTTTATTTGTATGTGATGACAGGGAACGACCAACCACGTGAAGGGTTCTCATTGAAGCCAACAGCTTTACCGTTTTCCAATATACACCAATTATTGACAAAC
>Ga0123355_10006524_pt1 | contig 17306 bp, 17 predicted proteins | sample TergutEmb28metaG_3_FD_89872 | JGI IMG/M metagenome (GOLD analysis project Ga0123355, IMG submission 89872) | Embiratermes neotenicus P1 segment gut microbial communities from Petit-Saut dam, French Guiana - Emb289 P1 | ecosystem: Host-associated > Arthropoda: Insects > Digestive system > Gut ...
CGAATGCCTATTACGGGGTAACTGCCTACCAATCTGTTTGGTTTCATTGCTTAAACATCTCCTTTATATATGTCTATAATTTTCTGCCCATGTATAACTGATAAGTTAACGTGTCTGCACAAAACCCGCCGTGGCGCAATATTGCTTCTTTTATACCATTGTACAATGCCGTCCTGTTTTCTTCCGGCATGTGCCTATGGTCAGACATTGTTTCTAGCAGCTCCATGTATTCGTCTGTGCTGCACATTCGTTCGTCATCGTACAGCTTCATGGTGATGTCTGCAAAGCCGTATGCATCTAGTGTTTTGCAGCCAAACCTGTGTAAAATTTGGTTGGGGTTGCCATAATCATCCTTCACGGGCCGTTGTGATGATGTATAGTAACTTTGATAATATTTTTCGTACAATGCTTGTAACTCCTCATAAAGTACTTCGCCATCACGGGGAACATGGTTATAACGGAACAGTGCGAATACGCCGCCCTTTTTTAGGGCCCGGAAAATTTTGGGGCAGCCAACGTCCGCGTTTATCCAGTGGAAAGCAGTGGCGGAGTAGATTAAGTCAACACTTTCATCTTCCAGCACAATGTCTTCGAAATCGGCCACGGTTACATGAAAATTAGTGTATGCCTTAAACCGTTCCCGTAGGAAACTTGCCATGTTGGCGCCTATTTCCACAGCGGTTACATCATATCCCGCATCAAGGAAAGGAGCGGTTGCCTTACCTGTTCCTGCGCCTATCTCCAGTGCCTTTGCTTTTTTTGTGGGCTTTGCAAAATCAATAACATCTGCAAACAGTTCTGCGGGGTAACCCGGGCGTACTTTATCATAGCGCGTGACAACGGTATCAAAATGCAATTTTTTATCGCGTTCCCAACCGGTTTTTACTTCTGCCATATTATGCTCCCCTCATATAACCCCTTTGGTTAAAATAATATTTGCGTATAGTGCCGCTTCCGATGTAGCTATAATGGCATAAGCGTTTCTGGCGCGTTCATAGAATGCGAAACGCTCTATGGTGGTAGTCTTTGCCTGTGGGTCATGCTTGGATATTATTTTGTTGTACGTGTCCCAGATTGTTGGTGTCGGGTCATTTTTAGTAGTTGCCATTAGTATTACGGGGTGGTCTACGTAGCTGTCCAGCGGGAAAAGCGAAAGGATGTCGTCCAGTAGTTGTGGAACGCCAAGCCCGTCTGCACGGATAAGATTTTTTGCGTGGCTTGCCGCAGGGAAATTACCGTCGGCAATAACGATTTCGTCGCCGTGTCCCATTTCCATTAGGATTTTTAGTAGGTTAGGGGATAGGGTTTTGGGGATGTTTTTTAGCATTTTTACTCCTCCTTCATGATATCAATAAATCGGCAAATAACACCTCACACGAATATTCGCCTTCAAAAGCATCAATCAAGCCAAATGTTCGGTAGCCGTATTCTTTGCCGATGCTTCCAGGATTCATAAATATTATTCCATTATTGACGAAAAATTCAGGCACATGGGTATGCCCGTACAATACAATTTGAATATTCAGCCGTACCGCTTCGTTAATTTTATCTCTATCCTTTTTTACCTCAAACTTATTCTCGTGCGACAAAAAAATCGAAACACCTTCCAGGGATATAATCCTGTCAGGTTCACCAAAATCATCTACGGTTCCCTTTACATAATAAAATGTGGTTAAAGGATATTCCTTTTCCAGCGCAAACAAATCAAGAGACCCATCCCCCAAATGTATTGCACAATCGGGGTAGAAGCGTTTCATGACTTTTGAAATACTTTTAGAATCATTATGTGAATCCGAAAAAACAAGTATCCTCATGGAAAACTCCAATCAAACTGCTAAAATACACATTGCCGCAATATGTATCGCAAAAAATTTTATACACAATTTCAGACATTTTCCTATGGAAGCGTCACGACAGTTAGTATATGTCACGGTAATTTGCGTGTCAACACTTGCGGTGGCTATGCAACTGGTCTATAATCCAGCTAGAAATTAATTTTGCTTCTAAGGAGGTCATTATGAAAATCGTATCGTGCAAGACAAATCACATCGAAAACCCACTGGGTTTTCACATGAATGAAGCGGTTGTGTCGTGGGTAGCGTGCGGCACGGAATCTAAGCGGCAAAAAGCCGCACAGCTCATTGTGGCGCTAGATGCAGGCATGAAGGATATCATTTACGACAGCGGCATGGCCCCGGAATTGGACAGCCGCGGCGTAGCCCTTCCCATCGCCCTGCAGCCCAGAACCCGCTACTATTGGACAGTAACCGTGGAAGGCGATGCTGGCGACAGCGCAATATCTGATGTAAATTGGTTCGAGACCGCAAAAATGGGCGAAGGCTGGGCCGCAAAATGGATAAGCCCGCCTTGGGAGCAGCAAAAAGACGATTGCGACCACCCATATATAAGGAAGCAGTTTGCGCTTGGGAAAAAAATCGCAACCGCCCGCGCTTACATTACAGGCATGGGCATTTACGAGCTGTTCGTAAACGACAGCCGTATTGGCGACGAAATTTTTGCCCCATACTGCAACACCTACGACGCATGGGTACAGTATCAAACCTACGATATTACAGCAGCACTTCACAATGGCGAAAATGCCGTGGGTGTCATGCTGGCAAATGGCTGGTCGAAAGGCAAATTCGGTACTTTTGGCACAAGAAATTCGCGATATACAAACCGCTTTTCGCTTATATGCGAACTGCATATTACTTATGAAGATGGCACAACAGAAGTTGTGAACACAGACGAAAGCTGGCTGTGCAAGCCTTCGCCCGTACTTTTTGACAATATGTATGACGGCGTGCTTTACGATGCCAACAAGGAAACGCCGGGCTGGTGTGAGCCGATTGACTCGTGCGAGTCTGTTTCAGCAAAAGACGCTGAAACCGGCTGGTGCGAAGCAGGACTTAATGAAACCGGCTGGCAAGCCATGCAAATAATCCACCCGGACGAACTTGGCGAACTGACCGCAAGGCTTTCTCCTGCCGTAAAATGTATGGAAGAAATCAAACCTGTCGCCCTAATAAAAACGCCTGCCGGTGAAACTGTGCTGGACATGGGGCAAAACATGGTGGGCTGGTTAAGAATGCGTGTGAATGCGCCAAAGGGTACGAAAATCACGATCACGCACGGCGAAATTTTGCAGCATGATAATTTCTATACAGAAAATTTGCGCAGTGCCAAGCAGGAGTTTATCTATATCGCGGATGGCACTGAGCGGATTATCGAGCCGCGTTTCGCGTTCTACGGCTTCCGTTTTGCGAAAATAGAAGGTATTGACGATGTTTGCCTGGAGGATTTTGTTGGCTGTGTGCTGTACTCCGAGCTTGAAACAGTCGGAAATATCGAAACATCTGACGCGCGGGTAAACCGCTTGTTCCAAAACGCGATGTGGGGGCAAAAAGGCAACTTTGTAGACGTGCCAACAGACTGCCCGCAGCGCGACGAACGTATGGGCTGGACAGGGGACACGCAAGTGTTTGCCGGTACCGCCATGTTTAATATGGATTCCTACGCGTTCTACGTCAAATTCATGCACGATTTGTACCAAGAGCAGCGCTTCTGCGGCGGCCTTGTGCCAAGCACCGTACCGCTGTTTGTGCAGCGCCGCCCAATAGAAACCGGCGACAGGGGAACCGGCGGTGGCTGTGCGTGGAGCGACTGCGCAACCATTGTGCCGTGGGAAGTGTATGTACATTCCGGCGATAAAACCATCGTCAAAAACCAGTACCAAAGCATGAAGGACTGGGTAGACTGGATCACCCGCAAATGCGAAAGAGACGACACCGGCTACTTGTGGACAGAAGGCTTCCATTTTGGCGACTGGCTTGCGCTGGATGGCGAAAAAGACGAGAATGGCCGCCCTGGCGTGTTTGGTGGCACGCCAACGCCGTATCTTGCCAGCGCGTTTTATAGATACTCATCCTTGCTGGTGTCTAAAGCGGCTGCGCTGCTTGGGTGGCACGAACACGCAAAAAAATATGCGGAGCTGTCTGAAAAAGTACGCCAAGCCATACAAGCGGAATACTTTACGCCTGACGGCATGTTGAAAGTAGAAACCCAGACAGGCTATGTGGTTGCCATTCAATTCGACTTAGCGGACAACAAAAAAGACATGATATCATGTCTGAAAAAAATACTTGAAAAAGACAACATGCATCTTACAACCGGCTTTATCGGTACGCCGTTCCTATGCCGTGTGCTTTCGAATTATGGTGAATCTGAAAGTGCGTATCAATTGTTCTTTAATGACGGCTACCCAAGCTGGCTGTATCCTGTAAGTATGGGTGCTACAACCATATGGGAGCGCTGGAACAGCGTAGGGCCGGATGGGCTGGTTTCTGATACGGGAATGAACTCCCTTAACCACTATGCCTACGGCAGCATTGCGGAGTGGATGTACCGTGATATGTGTGGCATTAACCCTGTGGAGTCTGCACCGGGGTTCAAGAAAATTTTGCTTAAACCGGAACCAAACAAGCGGTTACAGTTTGCCAATGCCGAAGTAAACACCGCAATGGGCATAGTCAAATGTGGCTGGGAATACAATAGCGATGGTACCGTTACCGTGGAGGCGGAGGTGCCGTTTAATGCCGAAGCGGAGATTGTTTTGCCGAATGGCACGCGCAAAGTGCTTGAGGCAGGTTCGTATAGCTTCGTAGTGGAGATCGAATAACATTCATTATGCTACCTAGGGGCGGCAATCTGCAATGTCATTAAGCGAAACAAATTTGTGATTTGCGGGAGGCAAATTGCCTCCCCTACAAAAAGCCCCACGTAGCCTTTGTAGGGGCGGCAACCTGCCGCCCGCGGCTTGCATTATTGTAAAGCGCGGCGGGAGCAAGTCCCGAACCTACAAGAAATACGCATTTTGTAGGGTGCGGCATCCCTGACGCACCGCATTTTTCGACCACTTTATCGCTTAACTTAATGACATTGCAATCTGCCGCCCCTACAATGCGGCTTTATAAAAGGAGGCAACTATGAAACCCATAACCCTAATAACCATCGGCGCAGGGGCGCGCGGCAGCACATACGCTTCCTACGCGCTAGAGCACCCGGAACAATTCAAAATTGTGGGCGTGGCAGAACTCCACACCGCCCGCAGGGAAGCTTTTCGCGAAAAATACAATTTAACCGAAGAAGCCTGCCTACACACATGGGAAGACGTATTTACACGAGAAAAATGGGCAGACGCGGTAATGATTTGCACCCAAGACAGTATGCACTACGGGCCCGCCATGGCGGCCATTGCCAAAGGATACGACATTTTGTTGGAAAAGCCCGTATCCCCATCGGAAAAAGAATGCTTTGAAATTGCTAGGGCGGCCGAAGCCGCGGGGGTAAAAGTGGTTGTTTGCCATACTATGCGCTATACGCTCATTTTTGTAAAAATCAAAGAAATCCTGGAAAGCGGCGCAATTGGCGACATCGTGACCTTTGTGCACAACGAAAATGTTGGCGATATTCACCAATCCCATAGCTTTGTGCGCGGACATTGGAGAAATTCAAAGGAAAGCAGCCCAATGATTTTGGCAAAATCCTGTCACGATTTGGACGCCCTGCAATGGCTTATCGGCAAAAAATGTGTGGCACTTACATCTTTCGGTTCGCTAAAATATTTTAACAAAGATAACAAGCCACAATCTGCCCCGCCGCGCTGCACAGATGGTTGCGATGTCGCAGATTGCCCCTATGACGCACGCAAGCTGTATCTTCATAGCAGCGACCAATGGTTCCGCCCTGTAGCCGTTGGGCACGCAAACCCAACGGACAAAGAGGTTGAAGCCGCCCTTAAAGCAGGCCCGTATGGCCGGTGCGTATTCCAATGCGACAACGACGTAGTGGATCATCAAGTGGTAAACATGCTGTTCGAAGATGGAATAACCGTCATGTTCTCCATGTCCGCATTCACCCCGGATACAAGCCGTTCTCTAAAAATTATGGGCACAAAGGGCCAATTAAAGGCGCACACAGATTCAAACGACATACTCGTAACCGATTTTATAACCCGTGAAGAACGGGCCGTTCCTGTGGAAGTAAAGGAAGGCGGCCATGGTGGCGGCGATACAGGCATAATGGAAGCTTTTTATAAATATCTGCGGGGCGAAATAGGCCGTGAAAAAATTTCCGAAGCCGGAGTTTCTGCCCAAAATCACAGGCTGTGTTTTGCCGCAGAGGAGTCTAGACTAAACGGAGGAAAGGTAGTAAATCCATGAATAATATTGGATTTTACTTGTCGTTTACGGCAAGTAAAATCTGCTATAGGAGGGCAACAAAATGAAAAATAGAGAATTTTTTGCCGCCAACAAATACGGCATGATGTGCCACTGGGGGTTATACTCCTTGCTTGGCGGCGAATGGAACGGCAAAATTGTAAGCAACTATGCCGAGTGGATTCAAGCACATTTTGCGATACCCAACGCGCAATATCACCGGCTTGCAGAGGCATTTAACCCAATCTTTTTTAGCGCAGACGAATGGATTAAACTTGCAAAAGATTGTGGGATGACATACTTCGTGTTCACATCCAAACACCACGACGGGTTTGCCATGTTCCATTCCAAAGTCGATACATTTAACGTGGTGGATGCTACGCCGTACAAACGGGATATCGTAGCGCAATTTGCCGAAGCTTGCTACAAGCATGGGCTTAAACTGGGGCTGTACTATTCCCAAGAGCTGGACTGGGCGCACCCACACGGCGGCGGGTATACCAATTCCGCCCCATGCGATGGCGTAACCTGGGATAATTCCTGGGACTTCCCAGACAAATCGAAAAAAGATTTTAGCGTTTGCTTCCGGGAGAAAATCGAGCCGCAGGTCAAAGAAATTTTGACAAATTACGGCGATATTTTTCTCGTTTGGTTTGATACCCCGCACACCATTACGCCTGCGCAAAGCCTTGAGCTTAACCGCCTTGTTAAAGAATATCAGCCCAATTGCCTAATCAATTCGCGCATAGGCAATGGCGATTACGATTATGTATCGTTAAATGATAACGAAGTTCCGCCGGAAGGCCCACCAGAAGGGCTGGATAAAAACAGCGGCGATATGAACGCGCTTGGCGGGTACAAATATTCGCCATACGGGCTTTACGAAACCCCGGCTACAATAAACCATTCCTGGAGCATTAAATATTCCGACCAAAACTGGAAAACAGCGGAGCAAATACTTGAAATAAAACGCCATCTTAATGGCAAAGGCGTTAACTATTTGCTTAATATTGGCCCGGACTGTATCGGGCGTATTCCGGCAAAGTCGGTGGAAGCGTTGCAGGGCGCGGCGCGGTTGGAAGGTAGAGTATGATTCTATATAGAAGTGCGTGGTAATTTATAGGTGTTAGAAGACTCGGATGGTTCTGCTGGCAGTGTAGCTGTCATTATGGTCTTTCTTTGCGTGCCTTCCCTGGTGCGCACTACATATCTATAAAATCCCCCCTGCCGGCAAATGGGATTTGAATGTGCCAGCAGAGGGATTTTCATTTTTACAAAATTTAGAAAAGTATATTTAGCCGGTAAACTTGCATACATATCCTGTCGATTTACCAAAAGCTGAATCGGCAAAAGTGGTATCTAAACCCCATGCTTTAGAAATTGACAGAACAGATTCTTCATCGGGAAAGGAATCATAAGAAAAATCATCACTCTCAAGCATTGCATCTAAACCAGGTCGACTTATAGGAAACTTGCCAAACCCTAGCTGTAACTCTTCTTCTGTTATAGCACCCTCAACCCATAACTCTACATCTGCATAACAATAAGCACGAATTAGTTTGCGGTTAACAAATTTTATCCAAGCATAATAATCACTGACCCTGTGGCTGCCGAAATATTGAAGCTCGTCAAACAACGTGCCATGTTCTTGCACTTGTGTATGCTCATAGTCCCCCGCGTCTTTCATGCTTGGCGCATTAATGACCAAAACATAGCCATTAAGTTGTGGTGATACAAAGACGCCACCTACGCATTGTGTATATTCAATCCCAGTTTCCCAGTTGGACTCGCCAATAATTTCTAAGCCCAATTTATCTATTACAGACTGTGTTGTTTCGCCTTTTATGGTATACCATGTCGTTTTGTAGCCAAACGGCTGGGGGCAGTCAGGCTCTGAGTTTAATACAACTGCACCCAGTGCATCATGAGCATAATCAGGGTTTACTTTTACGTGACCCAATTTTCTTAATATCCAATTTTTTAATTTGTTTGCCAAGGATATCCCGCCTGTCTTATATTGTAAAGGGGCACCGGGCTCGAAAGCCGGATACCCCTAGAATGAATTCAAAACAAGTCGCACATCGGCTACATCCGCATTATATGCCTATAAACCGCACAAATGCGTTACGGTTTTTCAAAAACCCTGACTTTTCAGCGGTTTCGAACCGTCCTCTTGACAGTTTTAAGGTGCTGTTTTTACCTCTCTAACTTTACCCCATACTGCGGTTAACTGACCATTCCTAAGAACTGCGACAAGGCCACTGGCAAACTCAACGCACATATCGCTATCGAAAACATGATAGTCTCCAATGCATATAGAGCTATCCTTCTTGCTGTAATAAGCCTTCCAGCTTGTGTCATAGTCTACGCCTGTACCCCTCATTGGTGGACTGTCAAAATGCGCTGTTAAGTTTCCCTTTATTGCTTGTGGCATTTTTGATTTCATGGGAATCCATACGCTTTTGGGACAAAGTCCTGAAAGTTGTGCAATGAGTCCTGTTTCACAAATAGTGTCAAGCCCTGTATATGCTCCACATATTATAGATACTCCGACATTTGTATTCCATGGATGATAGGATAAAGAATCTTCGTCTCTAAGATATAACAGTTCACCCGTAAACCCAAAATCGCATTCGATGAAAGTAAAGAACATTTGAGTTCCTCCTATGTTCTGAATAATAAGTGTAAAATTGTTTCTGTGTTAGGGGGTTTATCACCAATTCAAAAACACCTGGTATACTGCTGATATCTTACCATTCCGCGTACTCCAATAAATCATATGTCTCTTTCCTTGAAAAATCATCTTTGCTTATTAGTGTAAATTCTAAGAATGTCTTTATGCCAGCCAACCATATATAATCGCAACTACTATATCCCTCTTCAATTGCAACTTCTAATAAAGGTATCACGGCTCTCTTATCTGCCTGCCTTAATACTTCTATTCCTTCCACTGCTCCAGGCCAATTTAAGTCTTGAAGTAACAAAATTAAACTAGGTAATGCTTTTTTGTTTTTTGGATATCCTATCTCTTTCAACAATAGTACAGAATTGCTCCATGTACACTTATTGCCTGCGATTATTAGCAAATCATAATCATCCATATCGACCGAATTGATAATGGCTTGAGCCGCCTTTTTTCTCTGTTCTTCTGGTAAATTCCAATCAAGGTCATTAACAAGTGATATAATCCCATTTTCTTGAGTTTGTAGTTTTGCAATCAGCTTATCATAGTTTAGTAGCTTTCTAAACTTTGGTATTTCCGTGTACAATTTTTCAAGTTGCTCAATTCTAATAGAGTTCCCCATATAATCACCTTCCTCAAAAGAACATTAATACAAGGTGGGTCTGTTTCTGACAGTACCCGCCACATGGTATCGTAGGTGAAGCGGCGTTCTACTATGCCGGTGCCGCCCAGTAGTGCGCCGTTGGCGTCGCGTACGTTTGTGGTGCGGATGGATGTTGGCAGGGTGCTGTTGGGGTTCGGCGGCGTGCTGCTGTGCAGGTTTTCGGGTAGCGCGTCGCTCCGCTAGTCTGTGCGGCTGACCGCTCGGGATTCGGCGGTGCGGCTGCTGGGCGAAAAATACCCCCTAACGGCAAAAAATCGAATTGAATGTGCTATCAGGGGGTGACATTGCCAAAATTTACGACGGGAAATTACCGCACACTAGGATAATAATATTTTTGATTTTCTTGTAGCACTGATTGATGGTTCGTTAACAGTGACCTCCACTTGCTTTGCAAAAACCCAACCACACAAACCGTACGATGAACTAATTTCAAACACCTTGTACTCATGGGTTTGTAGAAATTCCATTAATCCATTTTCAGTTTCATAGGAAATAGGCCACCCAAAACATTTTCGTTCTTTTATCAAAGCAAACTCGTTCTTGAAAAATAAATCCAAAGGGCATTCTTGAATGTCAAAAATAACACTGCCCTTCATCTCATTTTCAAAAGTATGCGCCAGATAGCCTTCAAAAGAAATTTTCGTTTCTTCAAGGATTTTATCTGTATGATGTATTGTATTGATAATGAGTGTTTCAGCCTTAAAATCAACGCTATATGATTGAATAATGGCATCATGTATTATAGACATCATTTTCACCTACCTAATAAAAATAAATGTTTAGCGTGACATAGAGGCGGTTCGAGACTGCTGAAAAAGTCAGAATTTTTGAAAAAAACGTAACGCATTTATACGAGTTACAGGCCTGAAGTTGCCTAAAAAGGCACTTTTTAGTGGGCTCAATCTTCCGTGTTACTCTTTGAAAACAACCCATTCTCAGCGATAAAATTCTGCCAAAAAGCCATAGTTTCTTCATCTGTCGGTGCAATGATAAATTGGTTTTTCTCTATATGAACCAAAAATGATTCAAAGTTATTTAACTGATAGAACAAGCCCAAACTATGCGTTTCAGGACTTCCAGCTGTAAATGATTTTTCTTCATCTACAGCCCAAGTAATAGTTCCTCCGCGACGTTCAATTCTGTGCTTTGTTCTTTCATAATATTCTTCCGCGAACAGATGATAATCTAAACGCCACCAAAAAAAATCATCATAAACCCCTATATCAATTATGTTTCCCCATGTAAAGGGATATTGTTCAATTTCAAATACTCCCGTAAACTGATTAAGGGAAAACCTTCTCCGTGTGTTTCTTACTCGATGTATTGTTCCATCGATACGAACATCTATCGCTTGTACATATTCAATTTCATTTTCGTCAAGCCAGAGAAATTCGACACCGTAAAACTTTCGCTGTACATGTTGCGGAACAAATCGGCTTCCTACAACTGCACCAATAGCAATTATCATCACGAATGCACAAACTAGAGCTATTTTTGTTATCCTTTTCATAAAAATTCCCCCTATCAAGGCCAAGCCGGATGGTTTCGCGTTCTACCGGTCGCATGAAAATAGTCATGATCTCTTATGTCACGGAAAACACCGGCATATTGCTGCCATATTGGACATGAAGGCAAGTTAGTCGCAATAACACCTGCATCGAATTACTCGCAAAACTCGCAAAGTGTAAATGGCCACGATAGTGTGTCCTTTTCTGTATGCCAGCAGAACTGGCTCCGTAACATTTCTTTCCTTTACTGAACCTTCACCAGCGCGTCTGCGTCCGGGTTATCTAAAGGTTTGCATTGGGAAAAGAAATTTTGGTTTGCCAGATAGTTAATTGTGCCAACAATTTCTTGCTTGCTTGTTTCTTTTACGAAAATGAGATTGGGATCCGGGACATAAAAGCCATCTTCCTCTATTGTGTAATCAAATTCTTGTTGTAACCTTAGCAGGGTAAATGCACATACGCGATATACATCTTGATGTATTTTCACCCACACATCCCCTCTCCACCCCTTGTTTACAAAATCAAACTCCGTCCATTCAGAATCTTCTGAAAAGAAAATTTCAACTTCTGTCATTTATATCGCTCCTTTATCAAGAATATCAAGGGTAAGGGATCAGCACAACTTGGTCAAGTAGCTGTTGTGGGTACTGCCTACGGCCAGTAAGCTTACCGCTGTGGTCACCTGGCCGAATTGATTGTAGACGAATTGCCAGTTGGTAGTGCGCACATGTGTCAGGGGGACGGATCGAGACCGTTGAAAAAGTCAGAATTTTTGAAAAAATATAACACATTTATACGGTTTACAGGCATGGATTTGTCTCAAAAGGCACTTCTTCAGTAGTCTCGAACCCTCCCCGCGACCCTCCTAAAAAATGAGTTTATATAGAGCGTCGCTATTCACTGTTCGGCAAATCACCATCTCATCTTCAAATGAAAATGATTCTAAAATATCATCAAAAAAACAGGCCGTTAAAACTTCTCCATCCATATTTAGCTGTGTTGCGCTTAATTCAGCAAGAACAATTATTGTATTTTTGTGGTATTTTGCGAAGCAAACTATGCTATCTAATTCGTAGCTAAAAGATATTTCCCCTTTGTATAAATCAAATAAGGAGACGTATTTGTTGTAGAGGATTAAGAGCCCACTATCATTAATGTTTGCAACAACCTGAGGCGGAAAATTATGGCTTACAGAATAAAATCCGATACCAAACCATCCTTTTTCGTCAAATAACCGATAGCTTAAAATGCCGTAAACACAATGGTACTCGGGCTCAATCAGTTCCGAAAACCCATTTGAACATCTCGTTAAAGCTTCTTTCATTTCATTTTTTGAGTCAAATCCTTGGAATCGCACTATGTGATCCCCATAGAGCATATATATATCCAAATAAATCACCCTCCTCCAATAATATAGACCGTTATGAGTCTTTCGCCTTAGCGAAACGGGAAGATTGGAACAAAATGTTTCAACTCTCTAAACCCGCTAAATATCAATAAAAAACGATGTATAAAAAATAACGTATAATTGTCTGAAATTCAAAAATATGCCTATTTGTGACTACTATACCACAAACAGGCATATTTTTCTTATATCCGTATTATTTATCTGCTAAAAGGATATAGGGCACTATAAGCTATTATTTTACGTGCCCCTGATTCTCAAGCCGTTCTAAATTAGCAATCCTATCAGCTATATGAGGGTGGGAAGCTTTCATTTTCTCAAAAAAGCCTACGTCTGCACTCATTGATGTTTTCTGTAGTAAGTACATGCCAGATATTAACTCCTTGCCATATCCAATTTCGTATGCAAATGTATCTGCTTGTATTTCGTTTGACCTGCTATTTAGCGCAAGGATAATTTGACTTAGATGTACAAACACAAATATACTTGTATTCGTAACTATTCGTGTGATGAATGCCATAATCGCAAATGCAATCCCTACAACATTGAAATGTGCTACTATGCCAGAAACAAATTGAATAAGGTATAGTATAAATCTAAGGGCTAAGACCAGTACAGAAAAAAAGAAGTTTCCTACTACTATTAGCAATAACGCTTTTGTGTGTCCATAGGTCGTATGCCCCAATTCATGGGCTATTATGCCCTTTAGTTCGTCTGGCGTAAATGTTTCCATTGCGCCCCTTGTAACGGCTATTGTTTCCCGCCCCATAGCATACGCATTTACATACATTGCGTCTATGATATAGATTTTTATATTCTTGCTTAACCTGGGGGTTAATTCTTTTGCATACTCATATACTTCTTCAAACAAGGGGAGCAAGTAATTTCTCTCTTGTTCTGTAGATGGTTCTCTGCAACCTTCCACTAGCCTAAGTATGATTTCCCCAAGCGGGCATAAGGCTATTGTTATCGACACAGTATACACAATTGATACAATGATGAAGCTTTCTAACCTAGCTCCTAATAGTAGCCATGCAAGCGTGAAGTAAATTAGAAACCAGATTACATACAAGTAGTTTGATTCTAAGAATTTAATAGCCCGCATTTTATTCCCCTTCCATTTATTATTAATAACTGGCCTTAAAAATCTTTGTTAACATTTATTCGGCTATTAGTATTTGTATCTCTTGATAAGTAAATTGCTTGCCCTGTCTGTAGTACTTTAATATCATCGGGGTGAAATAAAAATTCTCTTACCCTTCTTGCGCTCCCAAAGCCTGTTGTTGATGTGTCCTGTCCTTTTTGCTGTAGTTGATAGGTAACGTCCATAGTTGCCCTTGTGCCTAAAATATTGGCCCAATTTTCGGCATTTACACCGCTGTTTTGTCTCATGACTATATAATTGTTGCAGTTTTCTATTATCTGCTCCTTGTATGCGTTTCCATAGGTAAAATCTAGGTCGGATAAACTTTGTGTTGATAAAATACATGTAATGCCTGCGCTTCGACTTTTGTTTACTAAGTCTGTTAGTGCTGTGGTAGCATATGTATTTATCTCGTCCATTATGAAAAAGGTTCTTTGTGGCTCTGCCTTGTCTTTGTTTGCTTCAAATAGTTTACCTATAGCTTTTTTTGCGTCTATTAAAACCAATCTTCCAAAAGCTGGTGATGCTTCGGGATACGTAAGGGGATTTAAGATAAACAGTATAATTGCTTTTTCTTGCATTGCCCCGGTAATGTCTATCCCCCTGGGGCTAAATATACCGCCTAACTCACTTTCTGCTATTGTACTGAATCTTGCCATTGAACCCTGCACGACTTTTCCGCTTGTGCCTGATATTTCCATGTTTTCTATATGATGTTCTTTTGTGATTAGGTCTTGCTCTACCATTTTTCTGCTTAGTTGCATGAAATTATCTAAAGGAACACATTTTATTATGCTTTTGAATGATTTTTTGTAATTGCCTATTTCAAATAATTGTAGAATCCTTTGTAGGTATCGCTCGGCATTTAGTTTATAGTGTTCTTCGCTCCAATCGGTCATGTTAATTATCATGTCTTTCGCTACTGTTGGGGAAGCTCCATAGAATGGGTTGTACTTGTCCGAATTAATTGGGTCGGTCAAGCTTATCACATGTACTTTCTTTTTTCCTTCACGATTTAAGATGTTTACAATATCCAGTATTGAGCCTTGTCCTGTATCTCCTTTGCCGTCAATTATTAGTGCGGGGTAGTCCTTTTCTATGGCTCGTTTAATGAAGTTGGATAACAGTACTGTTTTTCCGCTTCCTGTAGTTCCACATGCAAATACATGTTTTGCATCATCTTGTACATATACTGGCCTTCTTCCGGCATAACCTATTAGTGTACCGTCTTGTATTATTATGGGGTTGTTTCTTCTAAGAGGTTTCATCGTTTTTATCTCCTTGTATTCTACTTAGTTCCAGTATATGTATGTTGCTGTACATTGTTTTACTTTTGTTTAATATGCTTGCTATTTTTGTGTCTAGGCTTGGCACTATCCATATTTGATTGTCATATGCCATATAGTTGTCTTTGATGATTTTTTCGAATCTATTTCTTGCTTTCAAGGTTAATTCTACCTCAACGCACATTGTCTTACCGTCTTTTGTAAATATGAAGTCCGGCCTATGCTTCCTAATGCCGAACCCGTCAAGCCTATGTAACTCTATTTCACTTTTTACACTTCCGTATTCTATCCCATGCTTTTTGCTTAAAAATATTACTGTATCCAATACAGCTATATCATGTTTTATTTGTTCAACCCGAATCTTACGGCTAGATACCGCCAAGTTTTCTATTTTAATTCCTTTTGCCGTATTTCGATATATTCCCGCAATTCCGTATAATATTTTCTCTCTCTTAATATACCCACCTTCAACTAGCTTCCTTAACCTTCTATCACACGCCCTTTGTCCGCTGAACCCTGCCAATTCCCTAATATGCCGTCCTAAACACACTCGCCATCTATCAATCTCTCTAATTATTTTTCTATCTCTATCCACTAATACAATCCCCTCTGTACTCACTTTATCTACTTCTCTGTCCTTACTCACACCACACACACCTTCCATACACCCACTTATCCATCATTCATTCTATGCTCCCACATTTATATATATCCCTACCATGTGCAAACGGACGTAGAGAGAGTGGGGTCTCGAAATACTTGTCGAGACCCCACTCTCTCTACGTCTGTCCTGGGGGATATATAAATATGGAAGTATCAAAGGGTGGATAAGCGTGGTATGATTTTTCGTTATCTTTTAGGGTGTTGTGTGTAGTGTTCTTACTTAGAAAGAGCGTTTCGGGTACTTGCTGGGAGAATGGGTTTTGGTAAAAATATTGTTTATTACAAATTCCTAATTATTAATAATAAAATCCACTCAAATTCAAATACCCTATGCCGTTTGTTCCTAATACTTGTACAGGTGTAATGCTTCGCGTTCCCCAGCCATCTCCTGACGATAAGCTGTCAATGCCATTGCCCAACTGACCATTCACATTTTTCCCCCATGCCCAAACAGTATCGTCATTTCTGATTGCTACGGTATGAAATGCTCCCGCGTCAATTGCTACCACATTATTAAGGTAAATTTGTACAGGAGCATTGCGATTTGTTGTTGTACCATCACCAAGTTGTCCGACACTATTCACCCCCCATGTCCAAACAGTTCCATCGTTTTTAAGTGCTACCGTATGTGTGTTGTTTGATGAAATCTTTATTATATCAATGAGATTCCGAACTTGAACAGGAGTAGTGCGATTTTCCATTGTACCATCACCAAGGCGACCATCTGAATTGTACCCCCATACCCAAACAGTTCCATCATTTCTGAGTGCCACGGTATGATAATGGCCAGCAGTAATATTTATCACATTATCAAGGCCTTGAACCTGCACAGGGATATTACTGTGAATCATACTATCATCGCCTAACTGACCATTTGTATTATTTCCCCACGCCCAAACAGTTCCGTCATCTTGAAGTGCGACTACATGATGGCTTCCCGCAGCAATTTTCTTTATATTTCTAAGATTTAGAACCTGCACAGGATTACTTCTGCTAGTAGCAGTGCTACCATCACCTAACTGACCAAACCTATTTCCTCCTAGTGCCCAAACAGTTCCATCATCTCGAAGTGCTACTGTATGGTTAATACCAACGGTGACGGCCGTTATATTACTAAGATTTTGGACTTGCCTAGCTATATTACGATTAACTCTTGAGCCATCACCAAGTTGACCAATTGAATTATATCCCCAAGCCCACTATATTTTATCCGTCAAAGGATAACCACGCTAAATCAAGGCTTTAAGGGCAAAGTAACGACATTACAACTAAAGCAAAAAAATAATCGCGTAGCATATCTATCTTAACATTAAATTCTATCAGAAAGATAGAGAAAAATCAAATAATTTTACAAAGCATAACACAGAGCCGAGAGCGTAAAAACTCCCGGCTTTTTTTATTTTCAAAATTCAGAAAGGGGCTTTTTTCTATGGCGGTATTCCGTATCGAGAAAACACAAAATTACACGGTTATGAGTAACCACCATTTGCGAAACCCTACTTTGTCATTAAAGGCAAAAGGGCTATTGTCGCAGATTTTAAGTTTGCCGGAAAATTGGGATTACACCCTTACCGGGTTATCCCGTATCAATCGTGAGAGCGTGGACGCTATTAGAACAGCAGTACAGGAATTAGAACGTGCCGGATATGTTACCCGTTCAAGAGAGCGGAAAGAAAACGGACACTATGGCGGCATGGAATACGTCATAAGGGAACTACCACAAGAGCCGGACAGC
>Ga0123355_10006525_pt1 | contig 17305 bp, 11 predicted proteins | sample TergutEmb28metaG_3_FD_89872 | JGI IMG/M metagenome (GOLD analysis project Ga0123355, IMG submission 89872) | Embiratermes neotenicus P1 segment gut microbial communities from Petit-Saut dam, French Guiana - Emb289 P1 | ecosystem: Host-associated > Arthropoda: Insects > Digestive system > Gut ...
ACAGGACTCTCTTGCTTGGGTGTTTTTACCTTTTGTACATGTTGTATTCTAATTTGTCTCGGGTGTTTTGTTCCTAGTTTTAAGTTGTCTTTTGGGTAGTTGTTGTTGGTTGACTGTGCGTATTGTTGTAGTTGATTTGTGTGTGTTGTTATCTTATGTGTATTTGTTGTACTATGTGTGTATTGTTTTTTTTTAATTATAAATGCCGGACTGCTGGCTACAGGTCAGTACTAGGAAGGTCCTGTGACCGGCCATCTCGACACAGGTTTTTCTTGGTTTCCCTGTGCCCAAAAGCAAGTGCTGAGATGGTTCCCAAGATTCCAAGTTGCCACTACGTGCTTCTCATGTAGCCCTCCCGACTTAAATTTAGAAGTAATCAATTTCATGTTTTGTTTACATGTAAAATAACCACTGCCACCGGGTGACAACCCAATTGCAGTAAATAAATAATATTATTATTATTAAAAGATTGAGACTGAAACCATAATGTGCATCATTGGAAACTGTGGTGAAGTTAAAATATTTTGGGAAAAACAAACAAATCAAAATTGCATTTACAAAGAAATGACCAGCAGATTCAGTCTGGGAAATGCTTGTTACAGTCACTCATAAGCCTTTCATTTTCCCCATCTAGAAATGTTCGTTACTATATGGATTCAGATTGTTGTAATTTTACCCATTCCACTGTTACATGTGTGAAAATCCCTTTCATTAAGGTGAGATAATAAATTGAGGGAATCTTGAAAACAAATCAAAGAGAAGATGAGTAGGAAATGTAACATGCATTGGTGAGAGAAAGATGTGTATGAACTTCTGCACATAACCTAAAGGGAACCTATGTACTGCATGATAATATTAAAATGACTTTTGAAGGAGGCTGCTAGAGTTGTGCTTGTACCAGCAACAGCATGTGGCACAAATAAGGTAAGTCATACTGGGCTAGATTGAATTTTCCTAGTATATTTTTGTTATAGCAGGTACGCGTTAGAACGGTTGAGTCACTGCATTTCAAGCTGGACAATCGCGGGTAGGATTTCCGATGGTGTCGCTGGAATTTTCCATAGACATTCCTTCCGGTCGCACTGATGCCCTAGGGTCGACTCAGCCTCGAACGGCAATGACTACCAGGAACATCTTCTGGGGGTAAAGGCGGCCCGTGCGTAGGGCTGACAACCTTAGCAACTTCATGTGCCGATTTTCTAAGCCATTCTGAGCCCTACGGGCCTGTAGTCTGATAACTTTACCTTTTTTTTTATATTCCTGGTACAAATGAAAACCGTATTGTCCATCTCGTGACGCAGTATATGTCACAGGCATGTCCCTACAGAACAACAGCTCTCGATGGGAACGCTGAACTTCTCTTTCAACGTTTTTTTTGGCGCGCACACAATTACCAATTTTTTGTCAAGCACGGATTATCTATCTAGCGTAGCAGTATGGACCACGGATTAGCTACAATAAGTGTTTACGTGCATTACAGGTTGTAATACGCGATAAAGCCTTCGTCTACTGGTGATTGATGTGCATATTTACAGGAATAGTTTTGTAACTGAAGTATTTGGTTGTGTTTTTGACGTGTGTCTTAGTTGTGGTATAATAATTCTGAGAAAATAGCAGATGGTTGTAATGTGTGTGTTTATAATATTGCAGTTTCCACATCGAAGCCAGCTGTACCATTTAGGATGTGTGGAATGTGTATAAATCCTTTTGTATTTATGTGCTAAATACCACAGACCATGTAGTAAACTATGCTAGCACATCGGTCATAAGCATAGTAGATCATTATACAATCAACGATGACTCTTTTGCAAGTGCGACTCGTAGGTATCGGCCATATGTGATCGGTGGTATTGGTCGAAGTTGCGTAGGAGCAAGAAAACAATGCAGTGCTGTAATGGCGAGGGGCTCTGCTAATGGCATCTGGAAGAGAAATCGTTTCTCTACAGTTTGGGTCTTATTCGAATTTCATCGGCACACACTGGTGGAATTTGCAGGTTTCAGTTACAACTTTTGTTCTTTTCTAATCCTCACATGGATCAACAAATGGATTGACAAGCCCTGTAAAGGCGTTATGGGAGTTTCTGTATTGGTTTTTTTTGTACATCAGAGGTTGAAAATTATAAGTATGCTGAGTTAGCTCACGACCGAGTCATAGCACGCGCTTCCTGGTTTGTTTAGGAAACTTGAAATCTTCCCCGTTCTATGTCAATATATACTGTCTCTGATGCTATTTTTTATAGATAATCGAACTAATTTTCAGACCGCTGTAGAAATACGTGGACTGCATATACAAGAAGTAAAAGTCGACTTTTCATTCCAGTTACAAACCTCACAAGTGTTCAAAAAGGAATTGCCTATTCTGGTACTAAAATATATAACAGTTTGCCCAGCAATATTTTAAATCTTGAGAATGATAGGAAAAAATTTAAAAATGAGTTACACATGTATCTTTTAAGTAACTCGTTTTTCTCTGTCAAAGAATTTGTGGAGTTCAGCAGAGATAATTAATGTGATAAATTATTTTTGTTGCAATTTATATTGTATTGTTTTATTATTATTATTATTATTATGTTATGCACAATCTTTGATTTTGGAGACATTTGTTTGTAATGTGTCATTTGTTTTATTTGTGTTGTGTTTTTTTTTTCCTGACAAGTTTCATGTCCGACTGTTGTCTGACAGAATTTGTGGACCTGTGAAATGATTTGTATGTATATACTATCATTCCACCATTCGACACTGTGTATCTTATTGATTTGAGTGTCCCCCACATAAACCTTCAAACATTGCATGTCTTCCTTGAATAACAGATAACCATTCGAGACATTTTCTGTAGGCGGACCCAAAATGTTTCACCATTTACTTGAAAGCATATTTCTGAGTCATCTTAGTCTAATTTATGTCTGCACAAGCATGTTCACCAGTATTCCAGTTTTATACTTTTGGCAGTTGGTCTATTGACTGCTTGCTTGTTGTGTTTTACCACACATATTTTAGGAACTCATTTGTCTATGTGCATTATATGTGTGAATCTTTCACGTCTTTGTTGATTCAATTACCCTGGCAGTATTAATTAAACATGAATTACGATGTTTACCTCGATGTCTCACATAAGGTCACAACTTTTATCAGAAGTTTGCACTGTTACATTTAAGTTAAATGATACAGTTTCAGATTTAGTCTTTTGCCCCAGAAAGTTTTTGAGTTCGTTGATGCTCATTGTCTTTTCATTTGGATAGGGGTTAAACTGTAATGCTGTTTTATGTGACTCTTTATAGAGCAACCATTGCCATGTGTACAGAAGCCCTTGTGACTTTGCATTTTACTTTACATAAGTAACATAGCCATTTAAGTAAGTAATGGAGCCATTTCATACGGTTTTTCTTTCTGCGTTTTTACATGTTTTGCTTTGTGCTTCAGATGGTGATTTTAATTAACACAGGAACTGACAGTCCACAAAAATCATACAAAGGGTTTCCTTCAGCACCTGTCTGCTGAAAGAATTGGGGTACTGTCAGAACCATTTGATTAAAGTGGCAGGGCTAATAGGTTACTCTTGATTGAAAGGCACTTGTTCACACAGACTGGGCATTAGTTCCTTCTGCGAAAAAGAGTAACAACAAGAAAGAGTTGTGCCTTCTTAATGTGACTGTGAGATTGTAGTTAAGTTGAAATTTTGATACATGGAATTCACTTCATGATACCAGGTGAATATTATGATGCCAGATAAAGCCAGGTACTGCACTTTATTTGACATGCAGTGGTGCTGGGGACCTAAACAAGAGAATGGGGCACTGTATACTGAAGGTGGTCATTGTGCGTGGGGGGTTTCCTAACACCCATCACTTGAATGTAATGTAATTTAATCTAATGACTCTCATACACTCCCGGAAATCAACTACTTTGTTGTCTGCATTAGTAGAAACAAAACTTAATATAGAGTTATATAATGGTGCTGTTGTAACCACAGAGGTTACATGGTATCAATGTAGTGAGAAAATGAGCATGATAAAAATGGTGAGTAGGATGGTGTGTGAAATTGAAACAAACAAATTTGTTAGTAACTGGACACACTTTTCAATATTTTGTGTTAAATCTAAATATTCTGTTTGGTTTATACTGCCAGGTAAGAACAAATAAAACACTAATTGGCAGCAGGTAACTTACTCTCTTTATGTCATGTGATGGTGACTAGAGCTCAGCCGATCCGAATATTTTGATCACAAGTAAGTATAATTGAACATTTGTAGCCATGCATTCAACTTCTAATAATTATTTGTACTGTTTACATTTTGCAGGAGGCCGGGTTTGTGTACAATGCAGACTCCCCATCTGAAATTAACCATGACATACTTTTCCGAGAAGGTGTCACATCAAAGGCGAGTTATACTTCTTTTATGTACAGTAGTAACCTAAGGTTAATGGTACAGGTAAAGGCATAATTGTCCTGTACATACCACAAGGCATAGAGGGAGGCAGAGGTATAGCTCCTCTGATTCTCATCCTTGGTACTGGTGTTGGGTGTAGGTGAGTGATCATTTTTTCACCTCAGCTAGCTTACTTCTCATGCCCATTGAATAGGAGGCTGGGTGGATCCCAGAGCAAGTGAGGATCTTAGTAAAAGAGAGAAAAATCTGTTGCATCTGCCAAGAATCAAACCCTGGATCACCCATCTGATAGCCTCATTACTATACTGACTGCGATATTCGGGGGCCCATCTTGAAGTAAGCTTATGAAATTTTAACTTGTGAAGATGGTGGGAGTAGATTTCTCTAAAATGTCAGTAACTGGATGGTGTCAGGTGGGTTGGAAAGCCCTTGAGGCTGTCAGAACAATGTCTCAATTGGCCTGACAGTGCCAAAGACATTGAACGATATCTCTGCCTGGAATGCGGTGGGGCTGTTCTGGTTCCCTGGACATGCTGGGGTACGAGGTAATGAGATCACCGATGAGCGCGCAAGGGGTGGCTCTGTTCTAAAGTTTGTGGGACCTGAGCCGGCCTTGGGAGTCTGTAGACAGGATATAAGAAGAAGAATTAGATGTTGGTTGGGCAACCAGCATTGGGTATGGTGGCGAGGTCTTGGCGACACCCAAAGACGGGCTTGAGAATTAGTTTTGGGACCTTGTCTGGGTGTCAAGGCTAGGTTTCTGTCCTTTAATAGGATGCAATTCAGGGCTGTTACTGGCTTTCTCACAGGACATAATACCTTGAGGAGACATTTTCATCTAAAGGGGCTGTCAGACAGTCCATTGTGTAGGAGGTGTGGAACAGAGGATGAAATCTCTGCCCACATTCTTTGTGAGTGTGAAGCTTTGGCTTCACTCATACATGCGTATCTGGGCTCCTCCTTCTTGGAGCCAGAGGACATTAAGAGCATAAGTCTGGGGGCCATCTGGAACTTTAGTAAAGCAACAGGGCTCCCATAAATTGATATGGAGCACAAAGGGCCCGTTATTTAAGGCATAGGTGCATCGGGATCATGAGGTCTCGAACCCAACTACATTCAGTCAATCAATCATTCAATCAAACTGCATGGTGAAAGATCCCCAGTCTACTTTTGCATATGTTGTGTTAATGTGTTATGATTTTTAGTGCATGACCATTGTCTCTGTGTGTGTGTGTGTGTGGGGTTAGGAAATACATATCCAGTCTTTCTTGTAGGGTTGCTCTTTTTGGAGACCTTTGGGGAAGCGAATAAGGTGTAGTTTATTCAGGTGCTTTTGTGGTGAGTTTTTGAGTATGACCTATTTTTTGCAGGGATGTGTCACATTTACTCCGAGGCTGCTCCTAGTTGACCTGAAGGGCAGTCTTAGGCACCTTCGACAAGAAGGTGATCTGTATGACCGTGTAGAAGATGTAAAACCCAGTCAAGTTCAGTGGCCTGTTGAGAGAGTGGGTGTGTTATGTACTCCTAAAGAAGAAAAAAATGAATTTCTTAATGATCTGGAGAATGGAGAAAATTCCATGGACACCGTAGAAGCTTGTGGTAGGTGTGGCTTGAAATGTCTATCCTTAAGCAATCTGTTGTGTATAACTCATTTTCATCAGAAAGAAATTACCATCACACAGTGCATTTATGTTTAAAATACACTGCAGCTGCTTGTTTTGATGTGATAACTTCACCAGAAATATTATAATTAAATTGCCTTGCTATTGCCAATACCATTTCACACATTTTGCATTACATGTGTGTTTCTAATTATTTAACATTTTCAGCAGTTGTTAATAAGCAGTTATAGTATACATTACTTTTGATCTTGATGGCATATAAAACCAAATGTAATACAAGATTCTGTTACAGTTATAGCAGTTACATATAATGTCATGAATCGATTAAATTCTTCTGGTTGTGTCTCTGTCTTTCCATTCCCATTTCAACCTTTTAGCCACGTAACCCAAATTTTATTGAACTGTTTGTGAACATCAAACCATTGGAAGCAACATGTCATGCTTCTTAATTTCCTACAATCAGTGATAACATGACCATTGTTTGAAAATTTAAGGTAGGATTGCTGCTACTGCCATTTACTTGTAAGAACTGGAATGATGCATGGTAATTATCATGGAAAAAATAATAAACTTCTCTTTATTGTTATATTTTTATAGAATGTAAAAATCAGATGATGGCGGCTGTGCAAAAATTTACTGTAGCTCTCAGTTTGATGCTAGGTATCAGTGTGAAATTTAGTATAGATATATATATTGGCATGTGTGCACATATACTGTCAGCAGTTACAAACTTGGCAGTGATGCATAACCTTAGAGGTTATATCTGATAAGTGTAATGTATGCAGAATCTGTAGATAAGTAGTATTCCTTTCACAAGAATAAACTGAAACCGTGATACCAAGTTAGTGGGCTTGCTTTGAATTCACTGTCTTTTATGATTTTAAACATAGCTGTTTGGTGATTTTTATAACACACTTGCTACAATAGTTGCTTACTTCTCAACACAGATGGGAACTTGACAGTAAATGATTATTTGGAGAAAAAGTGTGAGTGAGGTGGTGATTTATTGTGCTATAATCATCACGCAGTCTATATTACAGCACACCCATAGCCTCTTTGAAAGTGAGTTCCCCAGAAATTGGGATCTAGTGCTTCCTTTTCATTTTCCGGTATCTTATGGTTTCCTTCAGGTCATCCAGTAGGTGCTTACATCTTCTTCCCCATCTTCCTGTCACATATATCTGCTTCTATACACAATATGTGACCAAACCATTTAGCCTTACTGATTTGTATAGTATGTAGTATACGCCTTCCTCCTGTGACTGTATGCAATACTTCCTAATTTCTGACATGACTGGGCCGTCTGATGTTTTCCATCATTCTCCAGCACCACTTTTCAAAAGTTTTTGGATATTTCTGATATACTGTCCAAAGGGCCCAAGTTTCAGCATGATACAAAGCTGTTTTCTAGATGTAGCACTTTACTAGTTTCTTCCTTCAGTTTAAGCCCATTTGGCTGGTGAAAAGTGTTTTCTTCTTGATAAATGCTGCTTTTGCCATGGCATTCCTGCATTTTACTTCACATTGTACATCTTGGATCATTGGTTCTCAGGCTACCCAAATAATTGAAATATTCCATATTCTGCAGGCATTTGTGATCTGTCATAATATACACTGGGGATGGCTGCCTTGAGATTCTCTATAGGGCAGGGGAAACTGGGGTTAACCCTCCACACTGTAAAATTACTAGCTTGAGAGAAATGCAAGGTAAACTTTGAGTTACATTTATTGACCACCTGTTCAAGGAAGTCCAGTGGAAGTTACTGAATGTAGATAGATAAAAATAAATAAAGAACTAAATTAATTAATTAAACTAAGTTCTATATATATATATATATAGCTTAATTTAATTCAGTGATATATATATATGTATATTACTGAATTAATTTAAATGTACAGTGAATGGCTTAGTACTGTAATTCATTTCATGATGTGCAACTGTTTTGCAGGTAGTCTTCCAAAAGTTTATAATTTGGACAGTGCGGTTAATGTATGGGCTGACTACCTTCGAGCAAGGTACCATCCTCGAACAGTGTCTATAATAAATGAATATGAACACAACAGTGACACAAAGCCTTTTGATGTCTTTAACTATGGTGCTGATGTTTGGAAAACAGAACAGTTTCAAGATGACTTCATTGACCACATCAGAATGTATGTGGAGGAGTGTGATAACATGCAGGTGAAGGATACAATGTCTGATGATGCTACTACTGTCACACAACTTCCCAGTACTCTGCTGATTAATATATATGATGTCTGGATACTGCAATTGCCAGAGACTGGTATCACATGTTGTCTGTGGGTTGCTGTTTAATTTGTTAAAGACCCTTCCTTGTAACTGCACCTTCTTGGAACTGGAATATATTAGTATATAGTGTACTCTTGATTATCCATGCTTGATTATAAGTTCCTAATGAGCATTGATCAGGGTGGAAAATTGTGATTTAGCGCCGAGTGGTCAGACAGATCCTCATTATAAACAAAAATCATGGACTGTTATTGCAAACAGTAATCATGTACTCATAAGTTATGTGTCTGTTATGTATATAACAAATAGATTACAGTTTTATGTTTGGTTTATGGCTCAGTAAAGTATATGTTTTGGAATATCCATGTTTCTCAATATCTGTGCATCCCCCTCTCCACTATTACCTCAGGTAATCGAGAGTACACCATGGTTACATGCAATACAAAACTACTGCTAAGCAGGTCATGGCAGACCTAACATAACCTGCATTTTAATCTCATTCACTCTGTGAGAAGGAAATGTCTAAAGATGTGTAAATTGAATTGTCTTCACCACGACCCATCATCCGCAGATGTTTAGACCAGGGTGTGTCACTTATTACAAAGCTTCTTGCCTTTAGTACTCCTCTTGTGTCCATATCTGCTCCTTTCCTCCTCTGCATTGTATGCAATCCTTCACTTTGTTCACTCTATTCAGACCTTTGGTTTTTATTTATTCACCAGCTTGATTACACAGACTCAGAGTAATCATGTTGTCATGCATGTATAACAAAATCCAGACTGCCATATATGTAGTTACATCAGTGTGTCTCTTTTTGGATATGTTTAACCCATGAATGCAATCCTATGTACATAGCATGCTCAAAATATCTTCTAATCTTCAGGCGAGTATAGTTTAAATGCCTTACGGTGCTGAAGGATTTATGTCCTTAGGACCTGGCTGCTATAAACAACACCTGGAGTAATTCATATCCTCTGGTGTCTTCCCATATTTTCTGTATATGATAAACATTCTGAATTTTCAGGGGTTTCATATTCTGCTAGATGGTTCTGATGGGTTTGCTGGTCTTGGTACAAGTGCTGTGGAATATTTAGAAGATGAATATTCAACAAAAAGTAAATTGGTATTTCCGAGTATACCATCAGATTTTAGTAATACAACACCATTACAGGACAACATGAGGATATTAAATATTGCACTAGCGTTCCATAGCTTGGCGGAGCATAGCTGTCTATTTGTGCCACTCTGTTTGGGATCATCAGGGTGGAAGCAACCTGGGGTCCCCAGGGAATTCCCACATCTGCAGTATAATGTAAGTAATATTTACTCCCTTGTCTCTGGTTCTAAGCAGAGGGTTCTGTGTTTCGTATTTCCTATTTTCAATAAACATAATCTAATTTTAATTTTTTTTTTTAAATTGAATAATTGTCCAACAAGATGCAGCTGTATTCAGTTTATTATATTTCTGTAGGCAGCTCTACATGTTTCGGGTGTTGATACCCATCATCAGGAGCTTGTACAACTGTAATTACAGCTTCTGGCACTGGTCAACTGCAAACGCTGCTACAAATATTTATAGTTTAAAATTCTAGACTGGTTATACTGAATGCTACTAGCCTTGATGGATAAGATATATAAAATACTGGTGGATGGTTAAAAGCAGTATTTTTAAAATATATACAACAAAATTATACATAATTGTAGTTATGCTAAAATTCTATCGGAAAATTCAGTATGCAAAGTAAGTAATACTATTGTGTGCATACCTGATTTAGTTATTATAAAATACGTCAGGTATAACACCATTGAGAGCAAATAAAAATAGTCCTGCCATACCCAGGTCTACTACCATCTGCTCTCGTCGTCGAGTTGGAAATGATTCATGTGTATCGTACAGTAGGTTTTCATCTGTTATATTAAAAAAAAAAACATAATCCAGTTAACATATGTAAGTACAATCGATGTGATATATGTATATATGTCTGCACAGAGGTGAAGAAGTGCATTATGGCTTTGTATTATGATACTGCTCTGGTAGGTGATTCCCAACGTTTTAGAGGAAGAAATGGCTTCCACCATCTGTGTAAAAGAGTCCTTCAGAAGGTTGGTAACCACCTGTCAGACAGCAGTGTCATCACCCAATAAACAACAACATGAGTACAAGCATTACCTGATGAACCACACAGTTGTTAGTATGTAACTAAGGAAGAACATAAACTTATGGTATGAGATCAGGACAGTATAATGACTGGAGAAGCACCATAATAATGTGCTTGGCATGCACCTTTTTGGTTGTAGTAGGTGAATTGCCTCCCAGAGTGAGTAAGCATGTCCTTATCTATCTGTATGTTACCAGGCCCTGCAAGTGGTTCAAGATTTCAGACACTGCCTTTCCTCTAGAGTGATCAGGCTAGAACATTATGGCTGAATGTGGTGATGATGACATAACTGGAGGATTATTGTGTACTTTTGAAATTTTACAAGATGCACCACTATGGAATTTTAATGGCAGATATAAACACTTGGTAGAACATTTGCCAATATGGTAATTTGAGATAATGCAATATGGCTTTTTAAGTGTCGGGGTGTTAATGATATGATTGGCAGTAAATAATGTGCCGATCCAGAGTCTAAAAGGATTAAAGCTTCTCTGTCATAATGTCCACCTCTCTTCATTGAAGTTGAGTCATTAAATATGCAGTGAGGGAACTACCACTGTTAACACATAGGTTGAGTTAATCCTAAGTTTTGATTTTATTAGTTGAACTTACATTGTCTTTTCCAGAAGTCCCTAGCATATCATAGCAGTGCTATACTTGCAGCTGCATTAGACACAGCAACTCTGCGTTATCGGATGAGGACTGGGACATACACTTGCCTGTCTGAGATGACCAACAGTTTAAGCATGCTGGGTCGTAGGGTAGCTGTTGCAAGTCTCGGACTGCCTTTTGCTATGGGGTATAATGCATATCTTCTGGACACACTGGAGAAGTGGGAAGGCCCCCTTTGGCAAACCCTCTCACCAGGCTGTAACTTACAGGATGATCGTATCTGGTTGCAGTCAGTTGTACTGCGTGGTGTGCCAGAGGTGAGGCTTAGAAGGTAAGCTTTGTTCACATTGGAGCATAGGTTACAGCAAACACAATTTCGTATATACCTTCATTTATTGGAGAAGTCCGGGACTTGTGGCCTGCATGAGAGAAACTGAAATACAAAGGGAATGATTTGATGTTTAAGATGTAGAAGATTGTTAAAGTATATCCTATATACAAGGGCAGTCCAAAAAGAAACCGAACTTATTTAATTTAAATTTATTGCTGTACTTAAAACTTAATCAGACTTGTCTCCTTCAAAGTACTCCCCTCTACTGTTGATACACCGCTCCCAGCGTTTTTTCCAGTTCTGGAACGTGTTTTGCAGGATTGCGCGAAGGTCCTATAGCGAATTTTCTTTTATCTCCTCTATCGTCTGAAATTGGCGACCTTTTAGGGTGGACTTCAACTTTGGGAACAGGAAAAAGTCTGCAGGGGCCAAATCTGGAGAGTAGGGGGGCTGGGGCACGACAATCGTGTCTTGCTTCGCCAAAAATTCACCGATAAGAAGCAACGCGTGAGCAGGTGCATTGTGATGGTGCAGCATCCAAGTCTTGTTTGTCCACGCCTGAGGCCTCTTCCTTTGCACAGCTTCCCTCAAACGCTTCATAACCTTCAAGTAAAACTCTGTATTGACTGTCTCACCGCGTGGAACAAACTCATGATGAACAATACCCTTCCAGTCAAAAAAAAACTGTCAACATCACCTTCACATTTGAGCGACTCTGACATGCTTTTTTAGGTCGTGGCGAGGATTTTCCCAACCACTGCGACGGCTGCACTTTTGTTTCAACATCGTAGCCGTACACCCACGTTTCATCACCTGTTATGACATTTTTCAGAAAGTTTTCATGAGTATTCGAACGATCTAATAGCTCCTGACTGACTGAGATGCGGTTCTGTTTTTGTTCCTCTGTTAGCAGACACGGCACAAATTTTGCGGCAACACGATGCATCTTCAGTTTTTCGGTCAGAATCGTGTGGCATGAACTTTTACAGATGCCTACTTCTTCGGAAACTTCACGGATAGTTAGATGATGATTTTCACATATCACAGAACGCACTTTCTCAATGTGATTGTTGCCCGTTGACGAAGAAGGCCGTCCAGATTTGGGATCATCTTCGATGGACATTCTGCCCAATTTGAAACGCTGGTACCACTCGTAACATTGCGTACGGCTCAAACAGTCCTCCCCATAAGCCTGTTGCAACATCTGAAAAGTCTCCGTAAAGGTTTTTCCCGATTTCAAACAGAATTTCACGCAAACATGTTGCTCTTCAAGATCCTTCATTCTTCAACTTGCAAAAAATCGCCGAGGGCACTAAACACACGTTCACTCAAGGCCGCGTAACTCATGACTTATTGAAAGTGGCGTGATGTGGCTAGTGTCAAAATAAAGCTTAAAGTCCACGCTACACAGCACCACCGTCGCAAGCGTCCTGTGCCGGCTCACTGGCGCGCTATCGCAAATGTTCGGTATCTTTTTGGACTGGCCTTGTACTTGAAAGGCTTTATCAGTAGACAGAATTACAAATGATATGCTGAAATCAATGCTCTTGAAATGCTTTTTGGAAAACAAAATGTAGCGAATGCAAGAAAGAGAAATGATATTTTGTAACTGACGTAAAGTTGTTTTCTTTGTCATCCGTGAAAATATAACTCTTCACTGGACTGAAGGTTTAAAATTGCCTTGTAGCTGTTCACTGCTAATTGATACTTAAGCCTGCTCAGATTAGTGAGAAGTCAAAACTGTACACTGGATACATAAACTGCTTTAAGGGTTCAGCATCCACTGTTATTTTATACATTAAAATGAAATGCAGCAGGCCTTCCTGGTGATTTTAACATGTTAACTCTATCATTGAAAGTGGTTTTGTGTTGGAACAGTACAATTAGGATAAAGCAAATATCAGATTTCAGCTTAGTCTACATGCAGGCAAGATTTCTTTAGTCCCATCCAAACAAAAACTCAAGTTGCTTGATAATTTTTGTAAATTATGTTATATAGAATTTCTTGACATTTGTTCCATGGTTCTCAAGTTGTCACATGCATAAACAGATGGACATACAGTTTTATTAGGCTGTTTACAGGGAAGCAGATATTCATATAAAGACAGTTCATTATACAAAACTACGGTTTATGACAAAATTGTATTGTACGTTTATTTGAAACATTTATGGAGGTTAATTAATAATGGTGCAATGACAATGTGTTAGTATTAAATTAGTTAATTTTGGAGTGTCACATAATTTTAAAGACATACTTGCCAGTTTTAAGTGTGGGGTTTTGTGTGCTTTTTAATATGTTTAATTAAAAGTACAGTTAACTTGTAATTCAAAACTATATTCCAGTCCTTTGGTAACTGAAGGTTGAATAGTAAAAATTACTATATTACTTTCTGGCCAGTTTGCATAAACATGGCTTTTTAACATGGGACACCCTGGGAACTTCCCAGAATTGTGAAAGAGTTGATCTTGAGCGTCAGCAAACATCTGGTTACAACAGGTACTTTCCAGTACGAGAAACACTAGACTCCACTTTCCAGCTTGACCTTCACAGAGGCAACAGAATTCAGCTGTATGTTTATGTGTGCAATATGTATGCCTATCAGAACTGTTACTATCTGTGCAGTGGTCATGCTTGATTATGAAGTCTGTTGTTTCCCTGTCATGGACTGTACAGAGGATGAGCTGCCACAGAAAACAGCAAGCAGTACTTGTATACTTGATTAGTTATATGAACACTGGGTATATGTGTGAAATAATTGAACATTAGGAGCAAACAGCTAATTTGGTTTTATGTGATATTACTATTACCCGTGATCTGTGCTGTCACCAGGTAGCTGCTGTGTGAGAGTCATTCTGAAAAGTGTGTTCTTGAACTGTATAGTAACTGTGTGAGGGTGCTATCTCTGTTTGTGGAAACAGCAACCATTATGTGTGCTGTGTACGTCTCTGAAAGTTAGGCTAAGAAAGTGCATCTTTTATATGTAAAATTTCACATCACCTTTATATATATATATATATATATTTTTATTACCCTGGTCCATCCTGTGGGGTGAAATATTGGATCAGTTGTTGGCTTATATTTTGATGTAAATTGTATTCATTTTTGTAGTAGGTGTTTGAAAAATAAATACAAAAAGGTGATCTTTGAGTACTTATTTACATAAAAGAATATTAATGTGCAGTATAACACCAGGACTTCAACCATTCTTGTAGCAGGCAGGCATACATTTAAAGAATTTTATAATCACATACTTTGAAGCCTGGTTTCTGGTCTGCAGCATTTAAAATGGTTTTTTACCATACACAGAACATTAAAATATGTCTCTAATATTTTTATACCTGATTAGTTGTATTAATGTGAGGTAAATGAAATAAGTGAATATTAGCAGCAAACAGAGAAGGAAACTTCATTTAGTAAAGTTTTTTTGAAAGATGTGAGATTTAAGGTTCACAGATGATTAATATGAAGGTACATTCTTCTGAAATTCATTGCTTTGAAGTGTGGTGGTAGGTACCAACATGATGGTGGAGCATGCTGCCTTTATCTTCAGAGTCTACTGTGATGGAGGCAACAGGTTCTTCTGGTACATTGGTACTCAAACTACAATTTGTTATGTCCCAGAAGACATAATCCTTTTTGATTTTTATATTGCACATGTATAATCTTTGTATTTCTTCATTCAGTGCACAGAGAGATGGCAGTATGAAGCAGGACAGAAACCCTGCACACACATGCACCAGCATACAAGAGATGCTTAGTCTGTTTCTGTCATGTTGCTCATATGCTACAGCATCTCGTGTGACTTCTGCTTATTCACCCTGTAATGTCACCTCTCCGTTCCCCCAAATATTTTCTGATTTCGTTGGGCTGGATGGTTCAGTCAGTACTGAAAAAAGACAATCTCACATTGGTAAGTCAGCTTATGAAGATGGTATATTGCAAGGGTTTCAAAAACTTTGTACTCCATCATCACTTAGTGTTGCCAGATTCACCAACTTTGCTATAATGATGCTACAGAAAGAAGGATCATGGATTGTCATAATTCGAATGTCTCTCAAGCTCTATGTTGTACCCTCCAATGTAGCTTATGTTTCCTTGGACCATACAGTCATTATGTTGTCACATGTATTGGTAGTGATAACTTTCACAACTGACAAGTAGTCTGGGTCTGGTTGGAATGCTGGAAGGGGATTGAGGGAATAACAGCAGACAGAGAGTTAGCAGCCTGTCACTGCTGGGACTGCTTTCTGTGGCCTCATTAGGCTTGTTGTTTTATCATCTTCTACTTGTTTTTTTATTGTATTAGGTGGTCCTATTGCTAAGCCTTCTCTTTTATTCTCTGTCCTCAAATACACTTTGTTTTATATCTGTGCTTGCTTCTTCCTTACTCTATTTTGTGTATCTTTCATCATGTAGTCCCTTCACCTGTTGCATGGTATCCTTAACCCTTTGATGCCTAACAACACCTATAAGGGTCGTACCGCACTGCTAACCTCTAAACGTTACATTTTATATATTTATTCAACAAATATAGGTACTGAATATTTTAAACATGGTATATACTCTCTGTTTCTTTCTCTTCATAATGCAGTTTGTTTCATAATTCTAACATATTTGGTTCCTGTTTTATTCAAATTTTATATACAGTGTGCGCTAAAATTAAAAAAATAATTCCGGCGCCAAACGGTTAATGGTTGTGCATGTACGTATATGCTGCATAATGGATCCTATTGTCATACATTTGTAATACATGTCTGCACTACTATTCACAGTCCAGGATATAGTCCCTGCCAGGAATATGATACATATGCATGTGCGTAAGATTTTGTGGTGAATGACAAGTTTCTGGTATCCATCCTGAGTGCATTCACATAGTGGACTCAATGCACACTACTCAAAATGCTTGATGTTTTCAGTCTGGGTGTAGTTGTACAACAGTCACTTGCTCCTACCAATATTACTGCAGTACCACCCTACAGCCAGTGGTCCCCTGTGCCCTGCCAGACATCTCCCGCCCTCATGGTGATAATATTGTGATTTATGAAATATACTGTATCCTTATTTCATTTATGTTTCTGGTTGTTGATTTTTCTCTTCTGCTTGTTTCTGAGTATTACTTACAAACATCGTATCTGCTGCTTGTAAATCTGCTTACTGCTGTGCTTCTCTTGCTCCATGTTATGTTTCTTGTACCTAAATAAGTGTAACATAATGCATTTAGGTATGCTGTTTTTGTAGTTTATATAGTAAAAGTAAATTTGAAAAGTTCAGCTACACTAGGAGTGTGATGGTTGGTCAGAGGGATGTCAATGGTCATGAGGCCTGTGCCAGATCTTTACTCCTGCACAGAACTCAGAATTTTTAAGAGCTTGGTGTGAACAGCATCCAGCGTGTTTGCCATATTTTGATCTTATTCCATTAGTAAAGATGGCTGTGTGGTAGCATATTGATTATTATACTATGATGACATTCTCATACTAATGAAATGTAGACAGGCAAATTCTTGAAGCTAAAGCTTTGTGTTCCTTCCAAACATCAGGAACCAACCATCCAGTGACAGTTTCACATCCCAGATGACCTGAATCCCAGGATATTACACTTTTGAGGTTCATGTATTTAGAGGGTTCTGATGCAGTTTGTCAGTTGTAAACAGTTCAGCTGCCAGTTGCAAATGAAATTTGTCTATAGTTTGAATTTTGAAAGCCAAAGAACTGGGATATCAGAGGAATGCCAATAGGTACTAATATTGGTAGTATTTAACATACAGTTTCTGCAGGATTATTTTACCCTTTTTACACTTTGTTGATAATGTTTGTTATGGCTTTGGTGGTCTAGGGGTAGCGTGCTGGCCTTTAATACCCAAGTTTGCGGGTTCAAACCCGGCCGAAGCCGTCGGATTTTTAGCGCGAAAAAATCCTCAGCACGCCTTCCTTCGGAGGGG
>Ga0123355_10006526_pt1 | contig 17305 bp, 14 predicted proteins | sample TergutEmb28metaG_3_FD_89872 | JGI IMG/M metagenome (GOLD analysis project Ga0123355, IMG submission 89872) | Embiratermes neotenicus P1 segment gut microbial communities from Petit-Saut dam, French Guiana - Emb289 P1 | ecosystem: Host-associated > Arthropoda: Insects > Digestive system > Gut ...
ATGACATATACCATTGCTGTGCGTACAGTGAAAAACTCCTGATGATGGACAGAGGAACTGTCCGAAACATGCAGAGTTTTATTCCAAAAATAAATTAGAGAAATTAGTGCATCTAGTTGGTTTTATTATAAGAATATTTCTTCTATTAGCTCACTCCTCTAACGACTTAACCTGGAGGGATACTTATAAACTTACGCCGCATTCTTCAGTCGGTGCAGAGATATCGTTCTGAATTAAACGGCGAATTTATTCACTGTGTTTATGACGTAATACATAACAACGCACGGAATCCGAAAGCTTCTAGCCGCATCATTTTAACCACATTCACCTTTTCCTTTTCTTTTACAATTACGCAGAATTCTGCAAGGCCGGACGGCCATAACATACCTGTTCAAGTGTACTGTTACCGTTGATCCTGTTTCGAAGCCAGATCAAAAATATGCTCGGCGGAGAGACAGGCAAAAATACGTGAGAAGAATAAAGTAAAATTTAGGACTTCCAGCAAAAGAATTTCTTTTGTGTGCAATATACTGGTATATTGTGAGGATGTGGACTTCAAGGTTACTTGTGTTAAGTTTGACTGTGTTTATCACGCGAAGGGATGCTGCATGTTTGTAGCTAGGGTTACAACCATATTGCCGCTTTGCCTCCTTGGGAACAGTACATTCTATGCCCCTTTCGGCATACATCAATCAGACGACTGTTATGCTTGATGAGAGTAGAGGCCGTGAAGCTAGGACAGGCTGAGTTGAGGACTTCTTAGCGGACACTCGTGTGAGCATGTTGAAGGAGAAGCGTGACCGTAATAAAGAGCTGTATTCTGTTGATACAATTTCTAAAAGTGCCGGACACAAATAAATTGAATGTGAAAATTAAAGTATAAAAATTGAGGTGGCTGTGAGAATAAAACTAAAGAGGCCTAACCACAAATATCCTTCTTGTCATCTAGTCGGTAGATACTTAACGTTTCCTGTGACTACCACGCGTTATACTCCCTGGGTGGAGTTCGTGTTCCTGTCTTTGAGATTTGGCCGGTTATAGTGCCTTACGTCAGCAACAGTATCAAGTTCCTCAAACGTACAACAGTAGTGGCTGGAAGTTTCAGAAGCTCCATTAGACACGACACTGAGCCAAACACTCAGGCTCCTACTTTATCACAACCAGATACCCCTAACATCAAGTGTAGTGGGTTTGGGCAGTGTATATTGTGCGATACGCAATTACGTGTAACATTACGCGGGAGTGCGAGTAATCAATAGACCTAATAGGCTATTTTTTATGCAAAAAGGCATTACGGAACGGGACTGTTGGCCATGTCATGTCTGTCCGTCTGTCAGCATGGAACAACTCGGTTCCGAATGGACGGAAATTAAATAAATTTCGTATTTGAGTACTGTTTGAAAATTTGTCGAGAAAATTCAAAATTCATTAAAATCGGACAAGAATGAAGGCACTCTACGTGAAGACTTATGTACATTATCACAATATCTCGCTGAATTCTTCTTACAATAAGAAATGTTTGAGGAAAAAAATAAAGTTGTAGAAACAAGCTAAATACGCAGTTTATATTCAACATTTTTCTGAAAATCGTGGCGTTTTTGAGGCAATGTGGAAAAATGTTGTAAAGTCAGACAGGTTGCAGATGGTAATATAATACGGCGCAGGCGCACTGCATGCTGGATAAGTAAGGCTACGCACTCAGACTATGTAATACTTACTGATTTTCCATTGCAACAATGGTTACACGAAAGCGCCCCAGTATTATGTCACATGTACCGTGCCGGTCTTGTGCATTTTTGACAACAAAACTAGCCTTGTTCGTTTAGAACTGAAATTTTCAAATAACGAACTTTTCACGTGTCAAGAAATTATGCCACCAGAGAGGACGAAACGTGCAAATGAAGTATACTCCTACCCAGGACATGAGCCAGGTCCGACGTAAAAGTAAGGTAATATGACACACAACTCACGGTTTAAAATTTTATATAGTGTCAGTTTTTAATTATTCTAAATGAAGCACCTCACCATGAAAATCTGCGGAGTTTGGTGGTACGGTTTCACAAGCTTTTCATCTCTACATGATAGTTTATTGAAACGTTATCCAGCCAAATTCCTCCTAGTCTTCAACTTAACATCTTTCCTAAACTTTTGTTTTCAGTAGGTGCATTTCTTTTCTCTCCCTGCAAAGGTGCCTAACAGTCTAGCTCCATGAAATAGAATATGACTTTTCGCAAATTTTGTCGAGAAACAATAAATCTACGGTATCAATAGTATCACCTTCACAAACGTTTGCTAATGGGTTCTTTCTTGAGTGAATTGCAGCCAGTCTACATTCACACAAATTTCTTGAATGCCCCTATGTTAAAAAGAGAAAGCTGTCTCTGAAGGTTTACAAGGGAAGTAGAGGCACAGCTCCGCTCTTTCTTAACCTAAGCGATACAAGAATGTGAGTTGTCAGCTTGACGACACGACCGCCTTACCTCCGGCTAAAGCTCCACTTTTATTCACTAAATGGTAAGTTTTCGAGGTCCACAATAAACTTAAGCCCATATCTGCTATATGGCTTCGTAGCTTGAAGTTTCTTGATAAGAATTCCGTCTGAATTATTCGTCGTCTGTAAAAAGGTTTATGTTCTATAAGTCCTGCTCATTCCAGTCATTATATCACACACATATACCGGCTCCATAGTTAAAATATGTGTTAATGATAACAGTGTAGGCAGCGTTTTGAGACATACGTGAATATGCAACCCCCATCGCTCTTATCTTATCCAACGTATCCACGTTCGTACGTTTGTCCCTAGGGACACACAAACCAGAGAGTGAGATGGAGCGGACAAGGAAAAGGAACGCCAGAAAAAAAAGCTATACGACAATGACTATACGTGTAGTAGGATACATTGTATATAGGAATTAATTATGTATGTATCCCACAGCCGTGACAATCCATCTCATGGGAAAACAGAATTATGTAGTGCTGTGTGGTTGTACGGAAGACATATCCTGTGAGGGGATGTGCCCGCGAGAACTTGTGAAATTAATGTAGAACGTGCCCTATGGGAGATACTCCACCCCAGCAGACGTCGCCAGCCCTCACTCTCGAACAGCCAACTAATACAGGGTATGCCTGTGAGGCTGACAGCGAAAAAAGGGTGTACGAAACGGAATGTTTAGTAGGAAATCGGACACTTTCGGCATGACAGACTACTGTCTAAATGACAGAATTATCAAAAGGAAGCATGACCAGTATTTAGTGCTAGCTGTCCAGAAAAACAACGTCCTAAGTAAAACCTATATTCACAGGCTCCTTGGCCACTTTTTCCTAAACCCAACTGAATTTTATACTTCTTTGCCAAAACCACTAGTTTGTAGTGCTACATTACTGTCGGGCCTAACAAGAGAGAAAAAAGAAAGATGGCGGAAAAGGAAGATATACACGTGAAACTCCGTGCGCATTATCAGAAATATTACAAGTTTATACAATTTATCGGTTTGGTTTACCGGGTACTGTAAAACATTGATATTGACAGAGTGATTAATTAAAGCTTTCTTTAACATTAATACATAAAAATGAACAGATAAGACGTAAAGTTATGCTGGATACTCGTAAAAGAGGGACTTAAATGCAAAGCGCATTTTGTACCATTTCTTTTTGTTTGGTTACAAGCGTAAAAGCAAATTCGCTAGCGTGTGGCAGTACAGAAGTTCGCAAGATGAGATGGGTTGCATTTATTAAGAATTTCAATTTCATATTTAAGTTTTCAGCTACATATAACCTCCTCATAATTCACAAAATTCTTAATCGTGGGAAGATTTTCAACTAAATTTTCAATGTAATTAATTTCGCACACATAGGTGCCTCCGATTCACTTGTTATTACAGCCATGCGGTGTAAACCAATATTCATCCACTCTTACTTGCCCCATTTACAAGAACATTAGAACATCCATATCAATGAGAACTTAAGGACTTTTTTCAGTTATGGATTTTCACTATGAATACTCCATCGGTTTCCATCACAGTGATAAAATTGCTGGAGCCCTTGGAGATAACCTAACAGGTGTAACTTGTTTGTCTAATTGTTTCATCAAGTCTAACAGCGTCTGGACCTCATTAGATCAGCTGAGCTTATTTCTTAAAAAAAAAACTGCATCTAGAATTTCAAAAACTTTCCTACTTAGCACCTCAAAAGAAATAAAAACACTAACAAAATTACAAAAGTGTCGTCAATCGCATATTTCTTTCAATAAAGCAACAGATTTAGACGGGAAACCACGGCTAGGGGAACACAAAGAGCTTAGATATTAAAATACATATGATATGCTAGGTATAGATTTCAACATGAAATTTTATATCACGTCAGTTTTTAAAATAATTGTAAAGACCACTCCTCACATAAACGCTCTACGGCAATCATCGCCTATATTCATATTGGCAAAGAGAAGTGTTAAGCCTGTACAGCTTTTGAACAAATAAGAACGTAAAATTTAGGCCTTCGTTTCTCTTGGATATTACGCAGCCTATATTGGTGATTGTTTACCGACGTTTCGGGACAGCTTATTGGTCCCATATTGAATGGAACAAGCAGTCCGAAAGAACGAAACGACAGAAACCTAAAATATAAATTCCTTATAATGATCTTCTTAGGACGATTTACTTAAAAGAGGTCTCGGTTAATCTGAACAGACGCCACGACCTTTGTGACCTGACATAGTTGCAACCGGAAAAGAACTAGTAGTATGGTAAAGCTTTATGTAGGCTGTTTGTAACTGACTGCTTTTGGAGATTAATCTTATATTATTCAATAATATTTTAGGTACAGTTAAACTATATAGCATTTGAAAATACAAACTCGTCAATTTTAAATTTGGTGCTTAAATTTATAATACAGATCACAAGACATCCGTGCTGTTATACAGAGAACAAAAATGAGTTTTAAACAGCGCGTGCCGAAGTAACAAAATGCATCTCAACGCTTCATATAAAAATGCACGTATTGTGGCTTCGATGCCGTAACAAGATTGATGCAATAAGCGGCTTCAGAAATGTTAGCTCAGCTGTTGTATTGACACTCAAGGTGTTTGAGAACATGGTGTTGAGGAGAATATTTGGACCGAGGAGGGACGGAGGAGATTGCATAACGAGGAGCTAAATGATTTGTACTCCTCACCCAATAATGCGTGGGTGATAAAATCGAGAAGAATGAGATGGGCTGGGCATGTGGCGCGTATGGGTGAGGAGAAGGGGGTGTATAGGTTCTTGGTGGGCAAACCGGGTGGAAAGAGACCACTGGGGAGACCTAGGCGTAGATGGGTGGATAATATTAGGATGGATCTTTAGGAGGTGGGATGTGGGTATATGGACTGGATTGGGTTGGCTCAGGATAGAGACAGTTGGCGGACGCTTGTGAGTGCGGTAATGAACCTTCGGGTTCCGTGCAATGCGAGGAATTTCTTGACTAGCTGCAAACCAGGTAGCTTCACAAGAAGGACTCTGCACAATGGAGTAAGTAAGTTGTATTGGCACTCACAACATTCTTAAAATGTTTCCTCGTCATCATTCCAGTACATTTTCCAGTTTTGACATCATTTGTTGCGTCAAACCTCAATTAGCCTCTCACGTTACATTCTAAAATCGAATACTTTGCTTCCGATTTGCTGCCAATTCTTGGAACACAAACAAGCTTCTGTTTAAACTGGATTTTTCCATATTGCAGTTCTTCGTTTCCACATATTGCTTTATTGACTGCCAGTAATACGTCTAATCACCGCCAATGTTAAACTTCCTGTATTTTCCCAAATGAACCGAAATCTTTGAACATAAGCAGGTCAGAGTCTCAGTATCTGGCCAGCATTTATGGCCAGTGCTGTCGTCAGCTCTAGCAGCATTCACTTCAGAATTCCAATATTTAACTCTTGAATTACGTCTACTCTTCGTCTCCTTGATGCCACTCCCATGATCTGGGTTCAGGGCTACCTCTGGTGTAACATCCGAAGTTGGAAGACATTTACAGTTCTCCAATAGAGAGCCCATACTAGCTTTAGAAGATACAGTAATGGTACTACCAAATGTGGCAGATTTTCCAGTTTTCGCTTCTAGTGAACTAGATTACGGAAGAGTGACCATCTGAGCATATCAGATTGTCTGAAGCGTGATTCTCACAAGACAGGTTTTCTGTATTTATTGAGGGCACTAATGTTATATTCTTTACCTTAAACTTATTTTTAACTTATATATATATATATATATACATTAGGTTTTCTAAATTTCAAATTTCTCTAGTCCAGTAATAATATATTAGATTTATGGAAGAATGCAGAAATTACAACTTTTATATTATCCATGCTACTTGAATGACGCTGAAAGTTTTCGGACGTTACGATATCAGATAACTTTAACAGACAGTTAAAAGATAAGTTTGGCCCTCCTCCAAAACAGCACCACCACCTGTGAACATGGTCCAAAGGAGGAATAATGAAGCAGTCCTCTGCAAGACAAGACGCCATTATTACAACGCTAATCTTATTCAACTTACTGCGGTAAGAAAACAAAGGGCTAAAGGATAATATTATTGTTGTGTTGTACTGGTGTAAATTGATTGTTTTGTTGTACTGGTGTAAATTTATTGTTGTGTTGTACTGGTGTAAATTTATTGTTTTGTTGTACTGGTGTAAATTTATTGTTGTGTTGTACTGGTGTAAATTTATTGTTTTGTTGTACTGGTGTAAATTTATTGTTGTGTTGTACTGGTGTAAATTTATTGTTTTGTTGTATTGGTGTAAATTTATTGTTGTGTTGTACTGGTGTAAATTTATTGTTTTGTTGTACTGGTGTAAATTTATTGTTGTGTTGTACTGGTGTAAATGTATTGTTGTGTTGTAATGGTGTAAATTTATTGTTGTGTTGTACTGGTGTAAATTTATTGTTGTGTTGTACTGGTGTAAATTTATTTTTGTGTTGTACTGTTGTAAATTTATTGTTGTGTTGTACTGGTGTAAATTTATTGTTGTGTTGAAATGGTGTAAATTTATTGTTGTGTTGAAATGGTGTAAATTTATTGTTGTGTTATAATGGTGTAAATTTATTGTTGTGTTGTAATTGTGTAAATTTATTTTTGTGTTGTAATGGTGTACATTTATTTTTGTGTTGTACAGGTGTAAATTTATTGTTGTGTTGTACTGGTGTAAATTTATTGTTGTGTTGTAATGGTGTAAATTTATTGTTGTGTTGAAATGGTGTAAATTTATTGTTGTGTTATAATGGTGTAAATTTATTGTTGTGTTGTAATGGTGTAAATTTATTGTTGTGTTATAATGGTGTAAATTTATTGTTGTGTTATAATGGTGTAAATTTATTGTTGTGTTGTACTGGTGTAAATTTATTCTGTAGCACATATCACTAATTACCTTCGTAGTCAGTTCGGAAATAATACTGAACAAACTATCATCGGAAACAACGGACTGCCTACCACGATTCACAATTTATTGTACCTGAAGAAGGCACTGTTTCGAAAGTTCAGTGCGTGCACTGCTTCCCGAATATGGCAAGAGCTGGCAGCTGTCTACTGTGGTGTGAATTTCACCAAGGGACAGATATGTGGACTTGCCTCACTTCACCATATCCACCTATATAATCCTTTCAATATAACTTAGATTCTATCTCCCCTGTTCTCAGTTCATCACATCATGAAAAACGTGATTTGGTTAAGGCGATTCTTCTCTTACATAACACTCTTAACATGTAAGGAGCGAAGAAATTGGTATACACCCAGTAGACGCTTGGTCCAGTCTTCTGTGTTTGAGTATCTCGCGCCCGTAGGTGGCTGTATGGAGACATTAGCATGACTAATAAAACGCAATTATACAAATGAGATGTTGCAGCAAAAGAAAGTTTCAGGACTAAAATTTGCATGCCACTCCATCCGACAAGGAGTGCTGCGCCATTCGGATCGAAGTCCGTCATTTAAAGGCGATGTACCTGAAACCTACTTCCTCCACTCTCCATTTCGGTGGAAACGCGTGTACCGTGTACTGCTACTGTATGACAAATTGGTTAAGGCGATCTGTAACAGCACATAAAACGGTAAGTAGAACTAAGCTGATAGTGGTTAATTAAATCTTCAGACCTCGTCCGCCGGTTCAAAAATCTAGGTTTTGTACAAATTTAACGCAGGTTCGGTTGAGCCTTTCGCCTTTGGTGGGCACTGATTTTGAATATAATTTGGAAAATCAGTTCTAGGGAAAAATATTTTCTGTTTCGCCGTAGTCACTGCAGTAAAATTCCCTGCATATCAAAATTAATGTGGCTACTAAAGCTTCACTCTGCATCCTTTACAAACTTCGCATCGCATTGGTACGTCTACCATGATTCAATATCAAGCAAACAACGCAGCTGGAAGAGCTTCCCTGCATACCCACAAAATCGATAAATCGATTCAGGGCTGAGCAACTCCAACAGTCTGCACTTAAAAATTGAAATGGAACAGCAAGAGAAATAAATAAGAGAACTTCAGGAAGTTTAATTTAGCGACACGTGTACTATTTTTCAAACAGTAATTTTCATACATTTCCTTTTCCTAACTGAATTTTAAATTTTATCTCTCTGAGATGAAGTTCATACTACTATTCCCTCACAGTTAGAACGGGTAATTTATCAAGCAGCATCCTGGGTAATATTTGTGTTCTCATATTTCCGGAAAACCTGAGTTCATAAACTTTGCCCTCAGATTTTAAGTTTCAGAATGTTGTCAACATAGGTTCGAGAAAGGATGTAGGCAGAGAAAATGGAAGAAGAAACAGAAGAGAATAGAAGAGAAGAAAGTAAAGTCCTTTCTGGTACTGGAAGGGTGGAGACACCGCAGTGTTCATATATGAAAACGGTTAGTTAATAAAAGTATACGTTTAACGTATGCAGTGTAGGAAAGACGTGGAACAGTTACAGTGTTAGGGTTAAATTTTTATTAACCTTGGTAGGGTTGCAACAGAACGAAATTACTAGGGGGTGTTAATATGTGGACTTCATTAGGGGGAAGTTTTGATGTTATTACTGCGAGGGCTGCATGAAAAGTTTGCACTGTAAGGCGAAATTTGTGTACCAAATCCGCATCTACTGTAGGGCCGAAGAACACTGAGGCAAAAACTGATCGACTTGATTATCTATTTGTCTACGGAGAAAGGTATTTTTTTCCAGAGTTTACAGAGTTTTTCTCTATTGAATAAAAGGTATTCCGTACTGATGTTTTGTAACGAACCCACAAATGTAAGTTTGGCAGGGGGGAAATTGCAGGTCCTGACAGGAGTGCTGTGGTATGAGAAATTGTCTAGATAAGGCATTTAATTACACTGGTGTGTAAGGACGTGAAGACGGCTGTAGTAAATATGTGGGTCCAAATTTGGTCGGCTGTAACCACTGCCGGCGCCTTAAAGTCATTCACGGAAGGACAGTGGTGGTATTTGTGGTTGGATGAGGCAAACTGACACTTGTGCTTTAGCAATATTTGATTCTTGTTCAGTATTCAGTTTCATACTGAGTACTCGTAATATTAACTGAGACCTGTTCTCCACTTCCTATTACATGTTGTCGGGGAAGAAGGGGACAATGTGTAATAATGCAACACGACGTATGCCTTCAAAATTTTCACACTATATTTAAAACCTCAGGCGCCATCACAAGGACTTCTCATTGCATCACGGACATAAACCTGATCGAAGGTTTCACGCAAATCCAGTATAGACATATATCGGAATTTTACTTCGTTGCTCCCCGGGAGGGAAGTGGAGACTACCTATCTTTTTTTCCACCTGGGCCTTCAACTGTGTGGTGCCATCTGGCGTTAGTTCTTGTTGGCCCAGATTCGGCTGCGGGTGCCTCGGTGAGGTGCGAATACTTGCGGCGAGTAACTCTCGGCTTTCAGAATGCTTGGCTGGGGAATTTGAGAGACGCATCTAGCTGATTTGTACCGGCTCGGTGAGCGTCCAAGGTCCCATCCCAGTGGTAAGTCGCCATGACATTATGTTCCCCTGCGCTAAGAGTTGTGCGAGTTCTGGAAGACGACTGCGCGTTTCTGTATGATCCGCATTAACCCCATAAACAGAATTTTTAGGCGAAATGTCGCTTTAGTGCCCTTAAAATATACGAAGCTTGTTAGGTAATACTGTTACATATTAAGCCTACACTTACAATATAGTCACTGGAACCCTGTCAGCGTGCAATCCGTCACTCCTGTAATTCAAACATGCATCCCAATAGTTACTAGTTACGAATAATAACAGAATGCTGTTTGTTGAGCTGATTGTAAATATCTGGCCGCTTGAGACCTCCTTAATTTAGTGATATTTAACTTTCCTTACAAAATTATTACAACTCTTATCAGAAACCTTCAATTTGGAAACTCAGGCTTATTAAGTTCAGTAATGACTATTCAAGGACTGGTATATTTAAAAAGTTACGCTTTAGGATGAAGTGTTTACTTTACAATTTTCAGCCCTAAGAACACATCGGGTGAAATGTGAACTCTGAAAAAAGTCACTATCTCTCTCAGTACTTCTTTTTAATTACAAATAAATTTATGGCTACGGCAGTTTACTGAATTACTTAAACATATCCTGTCGTCTGAGTAGAATAATATAATTAATGCGAGTGTAGAATTAGAAAGTCTGAGTAAGTACAAAATTCTGACCCTTTTTATAGCATTATCTTATACTTTTATCTGGAGGGATTTCATGTCCCAACACATCAGGCAGCAGGACCAACCACTCCAAGCGAGACTTAAGATCTAGAACCATAAAACATACGTAAACTTTCCCGCCTCTTCCGGACGTCAGTCCTGTGTTCTTACACAACGCCCAGCGCCGCATTCCATCAGTATTTTTTAAAAAGCCTATAACTCTTGTATAATTGAGGCCATCAAGAAAAAGTACACGAGACAGTTACATAGCGGAAAGCGATCATTTTCCGGAGCATTCATACACAGGCGTGATAAAAGACGTCAATTCCAATACCGTAAATCTAACGAGGCGCTGAACGTAGTTCACAGCCCATTATGTGAGTCTCCAAGTAGACACCAGACACAAATTCGGAAGCATAAAAATGGAATGACAACTTCAGTGCTGTAAGGACATATGTCTCTCTGCTATAGATGTGACTCGGTTAAATCAGCACCAAGAACCGAACTAGAAACATCGGTAATGCGCTACAAATATATTTGGCAACTACCCACTTCGAATCTGCGGTCCTCCCCGGCTATTTCATTCGTGGCTTCTCGACGTACCCATTAGCACCTCACGCGAAAGCTCCTTCTTTCTACAATTAGAAAAACGTTCCTCCGGACTCATTCACGTTTTAGTCCTATATATAACCCTTTTTGTTATAGGATTCTTGTATCTAGTTCAGAGTAATCACTGCAGTTCTGCAAAGAGCAATATATTGTACAGAAAAAAAATATTTTAATTAATTTGTAAGCTGGAGATATTTATGCAGTCCTGTATATAAACACACAAACGGAAATAAGCTTAATTTTGTTACAATGCCCAAATTTAACTATCTGTATTTCTGTTTTAAGTATTTACTCTTTTAATTTATGGGTTACAATTGCATTAGATGGGCAGCGCGACATGTGGCTTATTGTTAGCATCTGCTCAGTATTTTGGACAGTTTTGACAACACCTACTTGATCAGATCGTTATACATGCTTTGAATTTTAGATGTTGACCTGAAGTGAGATGCATAACACTTGGCACGGTCTGCATATGGGGTATGGAATGTACCATGCAGCCATGGGAACTGTATTGGACTTGCGCCCTGAAATTCTTCTATTCATTACACTCAACATTTGGTGTCACTGTCGTGAGAAATAAGGGATTGTTATTCAGAGATGGTAGGAAACAAATATAGATTGGATTAAATGAGCTGTTATATATAACGAGAAAGACAGTAGCTAGACATGAGAACTCCTAAAAGAACTAAGAGGATAAGTCTTTTTTTTAAATAAAGGAAATACCCTTGCTTGGAGAGAAAGGCTAACATTTTGCAACTTCATATCGTATTTGGTTGCACCAAGCCAGTCAACAGCCAGAGCGTCATTCTTAAGTTTGATCTTATTTTTGTTCATTGTTGTTGTTCGTTGTTGTTGTTCGTTGTTGTTGTTCGTTGTTGTTGTTCGTTGTTGTTGTTGTTCGTTGTTGTTGTTCGTTGTTGTTGTTGGAAAGCCATAAAACTTTTAACTGGTGAGAAATGTCCTAACACATTTCTGTCCCTAATTTTGTCAAATGCGTATAGAGTATTTCACTCAGTGTATTGAAACGAGTTATATATTAAGTAATACAGTGAAGATTAAGCGACAAATAATTTTTGACTTGAGATTTCTGTGAGTATTTGTGAAGGCAATACGAATACAGCAATCAAATAACAATTTCCATTCTTGTTAGCAAAACATCAAATGAACCGACAGCACTCGTTTCTATTGCAACAATCCACACATAACATTCGGTTGCGGCTTTATAAATTTCTTTAGGACCTTGTGCAAGTGACTTACTTCGCAATAACACGCTTATTCCAAACAATTTAATTTGTATCGATTTTATCAACGAATTCGTAGAGATGAATACAAGCCTATAGGAAAATAAAACACAGCGTTGCCTGTAGGGAGAAAGCTTGGTCATTTGTCTACATTCATCACCAGAATCAATAGAAATGCAATCAGGAGGATCCTAGGGGAGGAAGAGTTGTGGTGAGTGGAGGGGCAAAAGCACATCCTACCGACAACGCTCCCCTAGACGCAAACTTGAAGTCTTGGAAAGAATAAAACGAGAAGTAAACACAATTGATTCCTAGAAACGCACATGGAGAAAGAATAATGGACTGTGATTTATTCTTTATAGTTGGCACTCCCAAATTTCTTACATGAACCAGTCTTTGACATGAAAGAATGAAAAGAAACAATAATATTCCATTTTGCCGTACCGAAAAGCTGCTGTAGATTAAAGTCTTTGGTGATGTTACGCCGTAGCGACTGGTAGAATTTACCGACGTTTCGAATCTGCAGGGTCAAGCAGTATAAATCTCTTTCAGTAATCTCTGATACGGGAAGTCCTATGTGTGACTAAAAACTAATCACTTTGCTTTAGACATTGCAACACAGACTTTTCGTAGCAGACAGGAAAGGTGATTAAGAACAGTAGCATGAAACGGAGGGTACTCTAATTGGCTGGTGGGAATCATATACGAACATAACATTTTATTTGGCACGCCTCTTTGTGGTCTAGGACGTACCTGGCAAAATAACTCTAAAATGTATTTTACAGGCACAGAGTGTGATGATGTCAATTGGATTCAGTTGGATCACGGTAGAGTCCAGTTTCTTGTTTTGCGAATAATGAAATTTGGGTTGGGCATTATACAGTGTGTCCCACTCGCTACCGAAACTGGGATTTCTTTAATAATTTTACCACTAATGAGGATATTGCAACGACTACAGACACACACTATAGACACATTCCTCTTCATTTCTCACACAACGAACGTACTCCTGTTCAAATTTCGTTGCAATATCTTCGTTGGTGTTAGAATTATTAAAGAAATGCCGGATTCGGTAGCGAGTGGGACACCCTATAGTAACAATAAACGGCAAAGTAAGCCCAAAACTTTCCTGCGCATACTATGAAGGAATATGGGATACCTAGCTATAGCTTAAACTAGATGGAGGTGAATGGGAAGCTTCGCGACCCGGCCGCTTTACTGCCGAAAAATAACTCTAGGCAACCACTGAACAGGAGGTTGAGTGGGTCTGAGATTCGGAGTCGATGTTTATACAGCAGAAATATCTCTTTACTCCTGCGAGGAATCTAAACGCAGTTTTTCAGATTTGTCACCGTACCGAATGTACTTCCCCGCCTTCTAATATGACCCGAGCATCTAAAAATGCTTGAAAAAGGTGGTCAATTTTTGCATCATGAATGTCTTTACGTAAGTCTTCAACTTCCTGTAACTACGTAGGTTATTCGGAAAGTAAGTACCGTCTGCGTATATCTCTCGCGCATCCTCGAGACTGTCACTTTGCGCATATGTAGTGACTTCCTCTATCAATTGAGAAGCCACAGACGCCATTTCGTAAAATTCGTGACATGTTTATGTTTGTTCCTGTGCATTAAACATGTTTAAGACAACTGAAGGGGTCGTCGACTTTGAAATACGGTCTGTAATTCGTTTTTTTAAAGCTAGGAATGTGCTGTGCTACCAAGTGAGATTCATCACCAGAACTGTCAAGTGTATGGTGACAATGCGATGAGTGATGGCATGGTTAGGAAATGGGTTCAGATGGTCAATGAAGGACGAGAGAACGTGCACGATGAGGCGCGAAGTGGGCGTCCATCATTGGTGAATGATGATTTGGTGCGTAACGTCAACGACAGAGTGCGTGACGACAGACCTTTTCACAATTTCTTATCTGTCCATGCACTTTCCTCAAATTTCAAGGACTCTACTCTATGACATTGTCAGCAGTCATCTGGTTTATCAGCGGCCGTATTCTATGAAGAAGGTACACAAATATTTGTGCCCCGCTACGATAAGTGCCTCAATAATAGCAGCGAATATGGGGGAAAATGGTTTGAAGAATGTAGAATCTGATAACAATAAAATTTTATACGAAACCTTATTCGATTTTTTTAAACGCGAAACGGTACTTACTTTCTAATTAAGCTTCGTAGTAATCTATTATATACCATGCAAGTGTTTGCCGGGTCGCCGTAAGACAATTTTAAGGAAAGCATTTGAAGAACAATCTTCTAGAGAGAATTTGTAATTTATTTGTTAATTCCACAGTTCATTTAATTCCTTCGTTAAATCTAAGTTCCATTACTAATGCACAGACATTTTCTAAATGATTTCATTTTCTCTTCCCCTGACTGGTTAGTTAATTTGCCGAATATTTTGGGAACATTTCTGGACAACAACGAAGGGAAAATCGCAAAAACAATTGCTCCCTACCACAAAGTAAGTATTATTTAACTAGGCGCAGGAAGAGAATAGCTTATGCAAGGAATTTATCGATATTACAGCAGTTACCGCCTAACATTACAGTAGCCATAGCTAAGTACAAGAGCTCCGAACTTCTATAATAGACACGTACCTTTCATTGCTGGAATGTATTGCAGTTAATTTACCTCTGTATCTGCTCTACAGGTTCATCCCGCGAATACTTCTCAGCAAAATTTCAGCACCCTTAATTCACATTTCCTGTTTACACATTTCAGATGTTGCCCTACTCGGCGAGTTTAGAAGCTGTGGAAACCCACTCTGATAACACAAGAATTATGTGGCTTTTGTGGTAGAAAAGGCCACTGTGCTTTTTACATCATGAGCAGATTGGCATCTCCTGTAGCGGTCAGTATCTGACGTGTTTTCCACAGAATGCCTTCGTGGATTGTATTTGGTTTTCAGATTAAACAGCATTGTCACCTTCACTTACTTACTTACTTACTTACTCCATGGTGCAGAGTCCTTCTTGAGAAGCTACCTGGTTTGCAGCTAGTCAAGAAATTCCCCGTATTTCACGGAACCAGAAGGTTCATTACCGCACTCACAAGCTTCCGCCACCTGTCTCTATTCTGGGCCAGCCCAATCCAGTCCATACACCCACATCCCACCTCTTGGAGATCCATCCTAATATTATCCACCCATCTACGTCTAGGTCTCCCCAGTGGTCTCTTTCCCTCCGGTTTCCACAGCAAGACCCTATACACCCCCTCTCTTCACCCATACGCGCCACATGCCCAGCCCATCTCATTCTTCTCGATTTTATCACCTGCACTATATTGGGTGAGGAGTATAAATCATTTAGCTCCTCGTTATGCAATCTCCTCCATTCCCCCGTTACCTCCTCCCTCCTAGGTCCAAATATTCTCCTCAATACCATGTTCTCAAACACCCTCAGCTTCTTTTACTCCCGCCGTGTCAACGACCAAGTTCCACACCCATACAAAACAACAGGCAAAATTATAGTTCTATATATCTTGATCTTAAAATTTTTGGAAAGCAACCTGGAAGACAAAAGATTCTGCAACGAATGATAGCAAGCATTTCCTGACCTCAATTTGCTCTTAATTTATTCCGCAATAGAATTTTGGTTTGTTAAAGTTGTTCCCAAATATTTAAACTCTTCCACCCTCTCGAAGGTACTATTAACACTCCTCACACTGTGAATTCGTCCTACATTCTGATCTCGGGACTTGACCATGTACTTAGTTTTATCAGCACTTACTTCCAGTCCAATCTCCCTAGTCTCCTTCACACCATTCAAAATTCTTATTTTGAATTGAAAGCCGTCCTTTTCTTTTGCAGGCAGGATTAGCATATGTAAAGCAAAGGTAAAAGTAAAGTTACCCACGTACATGCGTGGACAGGTTATGAGGGTTCCAGGAGGATAAGGCTCCCAGATTTCAAGAAAATCGACACAGTAATGTGGTATGGTTGTTAGCCCTACACACCGGGCTTCTTTACTCCACAGGCAATATATCTGGTACTCATTTCTGTTAGAAACTGAGTCGACCCCACGGCCATAGTGCGGTCGGAAGGATTATATTATTGAAAAGTTCCAGTGACACCATTCGGGAATGAACCCGGAAACTTGTAAGTTGTAGCTTAGTGCCTCGACCAACCGCGAATAACATATGTTCGTATGCTCCTTCATTAAAGGACTAGATTACCGTACCCTGGGTCAGTCTGCCTTTTGTTTGTGTACCCCACAAAACTTTAAAACAAGTGACGGATTCTGCCGAAATTTGGTACGCACACATGCCACTGGAGGCTAACTCAGCGCTCTCCAAATTAAAACAAAATTGTGCACTGGCGAACTTTTCCGGTAAGTGCAACTGCGGCCTAACTGACATAAGGCTTTCAAATGACGTAGCGTAGAAAGAAACAAAAAAGATAAGCAATATGTTTGAATTCCATTTTTGTTAGGCGAAAATAAATTTTACGTTTATGTAGTTTTTATGGAACTAACGAACCACTGCAGCTAGTCGACTAATATTTGGTAGAGACAGATTATAAGCTAACTTGCACATTATGTGTAAAAGCTACAAGTATGCGATAACGCAAAGTCAGAGATAACGACAGTAAAACTTGATAATAAAATAAGTTTTTCTGCTTAAAGTCTTCACACAAATAGAATAAAAGGAATTAATAAACTAAACTAAACTAAACTAAACTCCGTGGCTTTAGTCCGCGAGCGAACCATACCGACAGAGCGGCCGCCGCCGGTAGGCGAAGTTAGTGCCTACTTTTGCGGATAGAGGGGTGTCACGTGG
>Ga0123355_10006527_pt1 | contig 17304 bp, 8 predicted proteins | sample TergutEmb28metaG_3_FD_89872 | JGI IMG/M metagenome (GOLD analysis project Ga0123355, IMG submission 89872) | Embiratermes neotenicus P1 segment gut microbial communities from Petit-Saut dam, French Guiana - Emb289 P1 | ecosystem: Host-associated > Arthropoda: Insects > Digestive system > Gut ...
CTATAGGCACGGCGCGTGACTTTAGGCGGCTGTTTGCCAACATGGATGATATTGGTGCAGATATTTCCTTCGCACAAAACTACAAAATAATAAACAGCTTCCAGGCAAACCTTGCGCGAAACCAAGCCCAGCACGTAAGCCGCTGGGGTATACATTTCATGATTGCGGATGAAGGCTTTCAACCTGTTACATTTGCAAGCTATGCAAGGCCGGACCGTGCGGTACAGTGGTTCGAGCAACAGACCACCCGCGCAATTAACATGGGTATGCCGTCCGTAACCGTAAGCGGTATTACCGACATACTTGTTAGCCACCACACATGGCGGGATTCATACAGCCCAACTGATGTAATGGAAATGTACCAAGAAGCCTTTGCAAATACCACAGTACCAATTAACGCCTACAACCCCAATCAATATTTGTGGCAGTATGTGGATAGGTTTTTGCAAGCCCCCGTATTCACCAGCCAGTATGTGCTGAGTACAGACACCGTGCCTTTCCTGCAACTTATTTTAAATAACACAATGGAATTGTACGCGCCGTATTCTAACTTCAACTTTTACACACGTGCAGATATGCTTAGGATGATAGACTTTAACGTGTTCCCGTCATTCATACTAACATACCAGCCCGCCCATTTGCTTGGTGGCACCAATTCTTCGCATCTGTTTTCCACCGAGTACGCAATTTACAGGGACATTATTTTGGACGTGTACAGCCAGATACAGCCTATTTTGTCTCGCGTAAAGGGCTTGGAATGGGTGAACCGCCAAGTATTGCAAAACGGCGTGGTGCTAAATACCTATGAATGCGGGTTAGAAGTAATTATAAATTATACCGATGAAGCTTTTTATCATAGGGGTGTGCATGTATACGCCCAAACAGCGAGGGTGTTTGAAGGTGGGTAAAAAACTAACAAAAAAAGACCGCAGTATAAGACGGCGGCAATACCTTTTGTTCTACTTATTTATGGCACCTTGGATTATTGGGTTTCTGCTTTTAACGGCTTGGCCATTCTTTTATACAATTTACCTAAGCTTTCATTCTGTAAGTGATACCGTGCTTGGTTGGGATTTAACATTCATTGGTATAGAAAATTACAATGTGGCACTTTTTCGCAATCCTCATTTTACGAGTGCGCTGGTATCTTTTGTGACTATGCAGGTTGCTTATGTGCCCGCCATTACGGTTGTAGCATTTATTTTGGCACTATTGTTAAACAGGGGCATTAAATTCCGAAGTGCCTTTCGCGCTATATTCTTCCTTCCTGTTATTGTAATGAGCGGGCCTGTTATGTACCACCTGTTGGACGCAGGTGCCGCCGTTGCAACCCCTGTAGTTGGGGATGTAGAGCAGGCAATAGTTACATGGATATGGCTGGACAACATAATTGCGTACTTTAGCATTCACTTGGCAAACATACTTTTCTTCCTGTCCATGAACTTTACCACGGTTTTGTGGTTCACTGGCATTCCCATTATTTTGTTTTTAAGTGCGTTGCAAAAACTGGACACAGGGGTGCTGGAAGCCGCCAAAATAGACTCTGCAACGGGCTGGCAAATTTTGTGGCTTATTACCGTGCCTGTTTTGCGTCCGATAATTTTGGTATCGGTTATTTTGACAATTGTGCAAATAGCCAGTTACCCTCTTAACCCTGTGTTGCCAATGATACAGACGGCTATTTTCCAAACCATGAACGGGCTTGGGCTTGCAAGTGCCTACGCTTGGATATACTCTGCGGTTATTTTGCTAATTATTGGCGTTGCGTTTTTGCTTCTAAAGGCGCCTAAGGATACAGTGCCGCCGGAAGTAAAGCGCAAGGCAAAAGCTTGGAACGAGTAAAAAATAAAATTCAACTGGTACGAAAATCGTACCAGTTGAATTTGCAAATTTTCATTTCACAAGTATAGGAGGTTGTTGTGAAACCTATAATTGCCCGAATAAAAAAGATAAATTACTTAAACTTGATTGTATATATTGCGCTTGGGCTTATTAGCTACCAATTTTTGTATCCACTACTGCGTATGTTAACCATGTCATTTATGAGTGTAACGGACGTGCTTAACCCCGCCGTAAACTGGATACCACGCAACTGGAGTTTAATAAATATGCGTGCCGCAATACGCATCATGAATTTGACCACCACCATGTTTAACTCCATGCGCTTTGCTGGAATTTTGGCACTTGGGCAAACAATAGTTTCTGCCATGACAGGCTATGCCCTTGCACGTTTTGATGTAAAGTTTAAGCGTTTATGGTTTATGCTTATTATTCTTACGTTTATACTCCCGGTTCCTGTTTTGCTTGTGCCTAGGGTTATTATGATTCTCAACTTTGGTAGTGCAACAGGCATACCGCTTATGGGAACCATATGGCCCCAAACACTTTTGGCAGTGTTTGGACAGGGCATGTTCTCTGCTATTCTCATATTAATTTTTTACAACTTTACAATTATGATTCCGTCTGCTTTAGACGAGGCCGCCTCTATTGATGGGGCAAATGCCTTGCAAGTTTTCTACCATATAATACTGAAACTTAGTGTGTCGACATTGTTGGTTATATTCCTATTATCTTTTGTATGGAACTGGAACGAAACCTATGTAACCGGTGTATTTATGCGCGGCGCAATGGATTTGGTAACTACACGCCTTTCAGATTTTAGCGGCCTGTTTGCTCAAGTAGCCGGTGACTTGCAAGACGGCGAAGTAGACCAGTTGCGGCTCAACGAAGCCTACCGCATGGCTGGCACGCTGGTTGCAATATCACCACTGTTTATATTGTATTTAATTGTACAGCGGCAATTTATTAAAGGTATCGAAAACACCGGGTTAACTGGTTTGTAGTATAAAAGCTTTACCCTCCCACCTCCTCTGGAAAACTACGGCACAATGCCGAGTTTAAAATATTATAAAGGAGAGAGTTTTATGGCGAGAAAAAAAGTAGTAGTTTTTCTCATGGCATTTGTGCTTATGGCACTTGTGCTGCCGGTGGTGTCGCCGATGACAGTTTCGGCACATCAGACCGTGACTGTGGACGTTCCACAGCCAGCGGCGTATCCATCATCGCCCGGTGAACTTGGCCAACCGGCGTATGGTGAAATCATGTGGGGGCAACTGCACGGCTGTCGTACCGGCTGGGGCGGAACAAATGAGGGCAGCGGCGTACGTGCCGCATTCCAAGGCAATGCAAATACATTCTTTGACCCTGCTGGCGAAACGCAAGACTGTTTTGTAGGTATGGTAATGCCCGAACCGTACTTTCTTACCGAAGTGCGAATCCTGCGCCGGGCTGGCAGAAATGACCGCTTTGACGGAATGATGTTGCAAGGCTCTAACGACGGTGCGGCTTGGACAACGCTTCACCATGTTCAGCTTATACCCGGGGACCCGGGCGTGGGCGCGCCTATAGGCAACACCGGGCGCCGCTACTTGCTTTCATCGGAAGGCTGGAGAGTTATACCTGCCTACGAAATAGAGCATAACACCGGCTGGACGCACTTTAGATGGGTGACACAGGGGCCTGGCCTGCACGGCGACGTTGCGGAAGTAGAATTTTGGGGTACAAGCGACCCAAGCGAAGTACCGACCTATTCACCGCACATTTTGCGCAATGCAGAAATAGTTGATTACAGCTCTGCAACTGCCGCAAACCCTGTAACCAACGTAAACAACATGAGCCGCAGAACACGCTGGCAAGTAGAAAGTGGCGACAACAATCACTTCATCACTTTTGACTTGGGTGACGTGACTGAGTTCCAAAGACTAAGCGTTTTAGAATGGCGCAGTAATACTGAAGGATGGGCCTTGCTTGGCTCTAACGACAATGCAACATGGGGTGAAATAGTAAGTGCAAACACAGGATTTCCTGACAGCGCAGACTTGTCCCCATTTTTCCATGTAAATTTTGACCCGGTAAATTACCGCTATGTAAGGTTCGAGTTTACAGGGCAATCTGCAAGTTTTTGGGAAATAGGGCTGTTTAACAGCAGCGTCTGGATACCCACGGTTTATGTGCCGCCTACTGTATTTGATACCCGCACCCTTACGCTGTACACTTTTTGTGTTAGCGAACGGCACTATATGGACTTGTACGATTTGCGGCGTTCTAACTTCGCAGACATACAGCCATTAGACTTTATTTTGCCAGTGGGTATAAGCTTTAGGGTAAGGCAAACTAACCCAAATTTCCAGGGCAACCACATGTGGGACGTGCAGGGCGCGCGGAATGACACCCGCACTTTCACAGGCAATATCACAATGCAATTGCATAACCGCTATTCTGGGCGCCAGCAAGTAACCATACCACCAACAGGCGAGTGGGTAACGGTACAATCCGGCAACAACATGCCTGTTATACCGGTTATTCGCACACCTTACACACCGGTAGGCTATGCAGGTGGCCCCCCTGTGTTGGAATTTGAAATTTTATGCGAAGATTATCTGCTGGAATTCTTCCAAAGGTTAGCGGACAACCCGCCTCCTTATGTTCCCGCGCCACCGTTCAACCCTGCTTCACTTACCACAATTCCCGCAGGTTCACGTGCGGCAGGTCAACCGGAACTGCCTGCAATGAACGCACCTGCAACGGGCGAAATTATGCGCGGCGAACCAATTGGCATGGGCGCAGGCTGGGGTTCCAATATACGCGGGCCTTTTAACGGCAACGTAAACCCTGCTTCGTCAAATATTTTTGACCCTGCGGCACGTGCCACACGCACCCACCCGGACGGCTGGGTAGGTATGAGAATGCCCGAGCGTTATATCCTCAGCGAAATTCGCATGATAATGCGGCCGGGCAGGAATGGCAGGCTTCAAGGCGGCATGATTTTTGGCTGGAACGGCGGCGGTCGTTTTGACCCCAATACCGCAACTTTAATTTGGCAACATGAATCCACCGTTGGCGGCCAAAACCTTGACCCGCCAAACACACCTGCTCCATGGTTTGTAATTACGCCTGATATGTTTGAAGCGGGCGCAAATACAGGCTTCACCAGCTTCGCATATGTGAATTTCTATAACCACGGCGAAGTTAATGAGCTTGAACTTTGGGGCACAGGCACAGGAATCACCGACGGCGGCGGCGGAAACGGCGCAGTAACACTGCCCCACCGCATTCACCTTCCCGTTTACACTTATACAAACAGCCGCACATGGATTCAAGGCGTGAATGACGACTTCACAGACATATCTGCCTGGGATGCATGGATTACCCCCGAAGCAACAGCGGCCCATGCGCAGTTTATCAGCGAATGGACAGACCAGCCCTATGCAATTATTAGGGGTAACTCCGTGACAATAGTCGTTGCCGAGGCAGACTTCTTCCGTGTAAGGGACTTAGTGCACTTTGTTAACTTGGACCAGCTTCTAGGCTACTATGACCATATGTATGCCGTGTATGACTGGCTGTCCGGCCTTGATCCGGCGCATCACCAAAATGGGCATTTTGTCTACTGGCAAGATACCGATTGGGATAATGTAATGCCTCAACATGCTTCCCCTGCAACAACTGTATTGGCTACGCCAAGCCACCCGGGTGCAGGTATGGGATATTGGGCAAGTACGCATATGGGACAAGCAGGGTACAGCGTTTTCGCTTATCTGTACCGCAGTTGGCTAACTCTGCATGAAGTAGGCCACGGCTACCACGGCACGCACTTTGGCCACCAAGGCAATATGCCAATGGGCGAAACTTGGAACGATGTTTTCAGCTTCTTCTACCAGTCCATGTATATCATGCCGGTTCAACCAATATTCGAAGGCGGCTCTATGATAGTAAACTCTTGGGCGTACTATCAAGACAGGCCATTCCATGAACGCAGAGTACGCGACCTAAGATTAAGCGGAAGATCATTTGCTAACAACACAGAAGACCGCTTTAGGTTGTGGTTCTTTATACCAATGTTTGAATACTTGGGGCCTGAAGGACTTAGAGATTTCAACCGTATGTATCGCGAAATGTTTGCCACCAACCAAGATGGCATTCGCAACTGGACGCAGCAAGATGTATTTTTAACACTGCTCTACAGGACTTCGGGGTATAACTTCCTGCCGTATTTCCAAGAGTGGCATAAAAATGCCGCAAACGCTACCACAAGGGCGGAAATTGAAAACGGAGTTATACTGCGCATATTGTATGATGAAGTGCCGTACCCAGCTGTAAGGCGCGCACTAATTGAAGCCCATGGGCTTGTATCCGACTTTTCGCTTATCCCCGAACATTTAGTAACCGAAGAAGCTATAAGGGAACTTTTAGGGCTATGCATATACAACAACGGCCCGGGCGGCACCCAGTATCCACGGCCAAATGCAAGTCTTACGGAAGCAGGGCTAATTCGCATAAGGCCACAGGTTAGCGGCGAGGATACTCTTATAAACTACAGCGCGGCCGCTACAATTGTTGCCCGCGACCAAGATGGCGAATGTGCAAGGGAGTTTATACATGTACACCGCATTTGGTGCGATGACGACGGCTGGTTGGATTATTTCATGGCTATGGATGTTAACAAACATGGGGATTGGCAGTATATCAATTTCTATATAACCATGTTTGGACAAACATTGCATGTGTTGCTTGCCAACGCGTTCTTTGAAGCCCCTGTATCGGAAGTAACAGTAACATTTGTTGTGGAAGCAGGCGCGGTTGGTGTTTATGCAACAAATACGTCATATGTAGAATTGCTTGCGGGCGAATTAATACCCGCTGATGTTATACCGAACACGGATGTACGTGCGGGCTTCTATTTTGCAGGTTGGTATCCAAGCGACCCAGCGGAGTATGGCTATGTAACCGAAGATATAACTTTTACGGCAAGGTTTAACCCGCTGTTCCACTATGTAACATTTGAAGCGGGCAACGGCGGCGAGCTTATGCCTACTGACTTTGGGCTTGTAGTACGCATCAGAGATGGCTTTACTTTCTGGGATGACAGAGTACCCACCCCGGTAGCAAATGATGGCCACGAGTTTGTAAAATGGTACCCGTACAACCCGGTAGGTTTTGTAGTACGCGAGAATATAACCTTTACCGCATTATTCGCCCCTGTAGAAGTTGTACCGGTAGAACCGCAAATTGTAAGCGTAACCCCGGTTCCTGTTGTAATTGAACAAGGCGGCACAGTAGAAATTACAGTCACAACACAGGGAATGCCTGACGGCGCATGGATCGAACTAAACGTAGCATGGCGCGTAGGACTTTCAATTGTTGGTGGCCCAAGGTTTTACGTTGTGGATAACCAAGCCATAATTACCATATCAGCAACAGAAGATGCCCGGCTTGGCACAGACGGCTTTGCCGTATCTGCCAGAGCGGCAGGGGATTGGGGCTCCACGTTTATCATAGACAGTTACGCGTTTGTGATTGAAGTGAAATAGGTGAAAAAACAATTTCAAGTTGTGACTCTCAGTCACAACTTGAAATTTCACATCGCGTTTATGGTAGGGCAATTTGCAAATAATAAATCACAAAATAAAGGAGAACAAACCATGATTTCATTAGAAAATTACCAAAACCCGCAAGTAACTCACCAAAATCGCGAACCTTCACGGGCTTATTACATCCCTTACGACAAGGCATTGCCCCCTGCAAACCTAAAAGAAGCCAATATTTCACGCTTTAACTCTACTCGTTTCCAAAGTTTAAATGGCGAATGGCAGTTTTCGTACCATGAGGACGGCCTGCACACCTTGCCGTGCAATTTTTTTGCCGCAGATTATGACATTTCTGTTTTCGACAGCATTCTGGTTCCGTCATGCTGGCAAACAGAGGGCTATGACATTTGCCACTACACTAACGTGAATTACCCAATTCCGTGCGACCCGCCCTTTGTGCCAACCGCTAACCCATGCGGCATTTATTCAAGAGACTTTTTTGTGGATGAAAATTTTACAAGCAAAGAACTTTTCCTAAATTTTGAGGGCGTTAACAGTTGCTACTATGTGTGGCTAAACGGCGAGTTTGTTGGTATGAGTAAAGGTAGCCGTTTGCCTGCTGAATTTAATATAACAAGCCGCGCAAAACAGGGCAATAACCGTTTAACTGTGCTGGTACTAAAATATTGTGACGCTACGTATCTGGAAGATCAAGACTGCTATCGTTTTTCCGGCATTTTTCGTGATGTGTTTTTACTAGCTAGGGAAAAATCCCATATTAGGGATGTTTTTGTACGTCAAAATTTTGTTAACAATGATACTTCGACAGTAATATTACACGCAGAAATTAGCGGAACAGCAGAGCTGGACACATCTGTGCGTTTGGTTAGCCAATGCGGGAGCAAGACAATTAATACGATTACAACAAAACTAGATGAAAACGGAGATGCAGTAGTAGAATTTAATTTACTGAACCCAACACTTTGGAACGCCGAAAAGCCATATCTATATAATATTGTAGTAGAAACTGCCCACGAGATTCTTGTATTTAGCACAGGCATTCGCCAAATTTTAGTAGGCAAAGATGGTGCCATGCTTATAAATGGCCAGCCGGTTAAATTAAAAGGTGTTAACCGCCACGACTTCCACCCGCTAAGCGGGCAAACCGTTCCGCTGGAATGGATGATTGGCGATTTAAAAATTATGAAGCAACATAATGTGAACTGTATTCGCACTGCTCACTACCCAAATGAGCCACGGTTTTTACAACTTTGTTCTGCAATGGGCTTTTATGTGTGTGACGAAACAGATATTGAAACACATGGTATGCGGCCAGACTGGGGCGGTTTAAGTAAAGACCCCGAATGGACTGCCGCCTATGTAGACCGTATGGAACGCCTAGTGGAGCGTGACAAAAACCAAGCCAGTGTTATCATGTGGTCACTGGGCAATGAGTCCGGCTACGGTCAAAATCATGAAAAAATGACTAAATGGGTTAACGCCCGCGACAACAGCCGCCTTGTTCACTATGAAGGGGCGCATTCGCACCAAACTCAAGAAGATGAAGACGGACTTGGCATGATTAGCCATATGTACGCGTCTGTAAACTATATGCAGGAATATGCCGACGACCCAGCCAAAACGCGCCCGCTATTCCAATGCGAGTATTCTCACGCTATGGGAACAGGCCCCGGCGACTTGTGGGATTACTGGCAAGTTATAAATAAATCCCCAAAACTAATAGGCGGTTGCATTTGGGAATTTTGGGACCACGGCCTGCAAGCAAGACGATACACAGACAAAAAAGGCAATGTGTACACCGTTCCCGCAAAAGGATACAAAAAAGCACTGGCACGAAAAGGCTTAACCGAGGCACAAATTGCAGAAATGGACGTAGTACAATTTGCGGCATATGGCGGCGACTTTGGTGATATGCCCAACGACGCAAACTTCTGCCTAGATGGCCTTGTAACAGGAAACCGCGAACCGCATACGGGCTTTAAAGAAGCAAAAGCCGTATATGCCTATGCAAGTGCAACTGCAAAAGATTTAGCAAAAGGCATTATAGAAGTGCACAACCATTACGATTTTAGCGACATGTCGCATCTGTATATGGAGTGGGAATTAACAGACGGCAGAAAAACTTATGCGAGTGGTTTTATTACAGATTTAACTGCGCCGCCGCACGGTTCGCAAACAATTAACCTTAGCGTAACTATGCCAAAAACAGATGGATTCTGTGCAATTAATGTCCGTTTCCGTTACAAAAACACATGTTGCACGTTTGCACATGGCGACGAAATGGCATTTAGCCAAATAATTGTATCCGAAAAACGCATGAAGGCGAATTTCGCCGTAGCCCATAAGCAGGGCGCAATAGAAATTGTTGAAAAGCAAACCAAATTGCATGTAAATGGGCGCGATTTCAATTATATATTTGATAAAGTGCAAGGTGCATTTATGCAACTTAAAAAGAACGGCGCAAATTGCATAACCGCACCGCTAACTTTTGACCTATGGCGCGCGCCTACGGACAATGACCGCAATGTTCAGCGGCTGTGGCGCAATGCGGGCATGGACCGTGCTTTTATTCGTGCATTTGATGTTTCTCACTCTATGGAAAATGGAAAATGCGCGATAAAAATGAAATATGCCCTTGGCGGGCACACAAACCAACCAATATTGCGCGGCCAAGCCACGTGGACAGTAGACAATACAGGACGCATAACCCTATCCACTACCGTAGATGTAGCAGAAAATATATGTATGCATGGCGACCTGCAATTAATGCTGCCGCGGTTTGGCCTGCGTTTTGTAATGCCCAAAGGCACAGAAAATGTAAAATATTTTGGCTATGGCCCGGGCGAAAATTATTTGGACATGCGCCATAGCGCATGGAAGGGCGCGTTCCAAACCACTGTAGATGACATGTTTGTTAATTACGAATTTCCGCAAGAAAATGGTGCACGCTTTGGAGCAGATTATGCATTGTTTACCGACGCGCAGGGTTTTGGCTTGTTGGTTGAAGCAGAAAACAACGCGTTTTCTTTCAACGCTTCGCATTATGCTAATTCCGATTTGGACACCGCCAAGCATTTTTACCAATTGCAAAAATTAGACGAAACCATTGTGCATATCGATTACAAAAATAATGCAATTGGGTCTAATTCTTGCGGGCCCGGATTGCAAAAGCATTATCGTTTTGACGAACTTAATTTTACGTTTGATGTGTCGTTCTTACCTGTGCAGGTGGAGGGCTAAAGTGTAACATTTAGCGTTACAGCGACTGCACTGTATTCTCCCAAATTAGTTGATAATTGCAGAAAAAAATGATAAATTAACCCTGTAAGAACAAGTAGATTTAGGGGTTAGAATATAAGAGAGCTTGTTAGCGAATGGACTGCCACAAAAAACGGCAGTCTTTTTTTTGCAAATTATGTTTTGTGGAGGCATGAACACACAATCACCTATTGCCCAACCGTACTACACTTTCGCGAACTACAAGCTCGTGCGGCAAGAGCACTTTCATGGGAAGCTTATGGCCTTTTTCAATACGGTCAATGAGAATTTTTGCGGCCGTTACTCCCATCTCTGTTTTGGGAATGTTTACGGTTGTTAGCATCGGTGATATATATTGCGCCATTTCTATATTGTCTATGCCAATTACGGAAACGTCGTTTGGTACCTTTAGGCCTACATCGCGAAGGTGCTTAATTGCAGCTATGGCGATAATATCATTTATGCAGAAAATTGCATCCGGTGGCGAAGGATTATTTTCCAATAAAGTTTTTGTGCCATTATAGCCGCCATCGCTGTTTGGCACGCAATTTATGATAAGTCGCGAATCCACCAAAATCCCTGCTGCTTTTTGGGCTTGAAGATATGCGTCATAGCGCACATCATTTTCTGTTATGCCCAAATAAGCTATTCTTTTGTGTCCTTGACCAATAAGATAATTCATTCCGCAAAGTCCTACATCATAGCCGTCGCACAACACTTGGTCGCAGTCAAAATCCATTCTGTTGAGCCCCACGTAAACGATGTTTTTTGTATGCGACCTAAAAAAGTCTACTATAACGTCATCAAACTTCCCAATAATAGCCATGCCGTCAACAGACTCTGCCATTGCCCTTCCTCCATAAACGATATTTTCAACATCAAAGGCTGTAAATGTATAAGCCATAACATAACCCATTGCCAATGCCTGTTGCTCTATACCTCTTGCTACTTGCGGAGAAAATGGGTTTTCTATGGTCTTTTTTTCGCGTGCAAAAATACAAGCAATTGAATTGTTTGCTTTTGTGTCGCGGGCATTGCTCTTGAGTCTAAGGTTTCTGGCTGCGGCATTGGGGACATAGCCTGTGCTCTTTATTACATCCCACACACGGTTACGCACTTCCTCACTTGCAAAGCTGTTATCCTTGCTATTTAGAATCCTTGAAACAGTAGATGCAGATACATTGGCCAATTTAGCAATTTCATTAAGTGTCATGACTAATCTCCTCAATTTTTTCGTTCATCTGTGCTTTACTGCTCGTTTGTGCTTCTACGCTATCATGATTTATTGCGAAGCGCAAGTATATACAAACTTGCAATGAAAATTGGCAAACCAACTGGTACGATTTTTGTACCAGTTGAAATCTTAATGATTGCGCAATCGTTTGCGTAAAATTATCTTGACGTTTGCGTAACTTTTTTATATATTTTCACCATCTGCTGCACAAATTCGCTTGTTTTTTTGGCAGTTAATGCGTTGAAAATAATATAAAGGCAACATTGCAGGCAAAAAAGTCAGTAAATCGTTTGCGTAAAACTGTTTGCCTCGACTCATATGTGATTTTTTATCTATTACACAAAGAAAAGCAATACATAAAACTTGAAAGGGATGATAGTTTGAATACTGACACAAGTACAGTGAAGGCAACAAAGAAAGCGCGTGGCACAAGACATGTAAAAAAAATCTTTTTCAAAAACTACCAGCTGTACCTTTTCGCGCTTCCGGCTATTGTAGCCACATTCATTTTTTCCTACATTCCAATGTATGGGGTGCAAATTGCCTTTAGGAACTTCCGCATTAGGGATGGTTTTTGGGGCAGTCAATGGGTAGGGCTTGCCCACTTTAGGCGGCTGTTTGAATTTCCACTTTTGTGGGACATGGTACTCGACAATTGCGTACTACAGAATATTCTGGCAGTTTCTTGAACCAGAAAAAGGCGTTTATCGGTGGGACCTTATCGACAAGGCATTGGAAACGGCAAAATCTCGCGGTCAAGAACTAATGCTTCGCGTAGGGCCGTATGGTGCGAATGACACTGTGGATGTCCCTGCTTGGTACAGAGAAATTGTTGGACCAAAAAAAGAATGGAACGGCCCAAACTGGAACTATCTTGGCCCGCACTGGATGGTTTGCGCTAACGACCCCAGATACGCTGAACACTTCGGCGGCTTTATAAGAGAACTGGGCAAACGCTACAATAACCACCCAGACCTAGACAGCGTTGATATGAGCATAGTCGGCTCATGGGGTGAGGGTATTAATGACGGACGCATGAACCAAGATGCCAGAGTGATGCTATGCGACGCATACATGGATACATTTACCCTTACACCGCTTATGATGCTACTTGGGGAGGACCCGCAAACAAATAAATACCCGCGCACTAAGCGTGGTGTGGGCTTTAGGTTCGACTGTCTTGGGGATATGGGCGAGTGGGAACACATGATGCGCTTCTATCCATACGGAATGGCTAACAATGACTTGGCAGACGCATGGAAAACCGCCCCTCTTTCATTTGAAGCTTGCTGGGTAATGGAACAATGGCGGCGGAACGAATGGGATGTGGATTATATAATCGAGCAAAGTCTGAAGTGGCATATGTCCAGTTTTAATAATAAATCCTGTTTCGTGCCGGATGTTTGGTGGCCTAAAGTTAATGATTGGCTTAAAAAAATGGGTTACAGGTTTGCCCTGCGTCGCTTGGAACACGACGGTACAGTGAAACCAGGCGAGAAAATGAAAATAGCGGCTTGGTGGGAAAATTTAGGCGTAGCGCCATGCTACAAAAATTATCTTCTGGCATACAGACTAAGAGATGACAATTGCAGTCATATTCTTATTTCCGATGCGGATTTATTATCGTTTTTACCGGGCGACATACTGCATAATACAGGAATGCGCTTGTCTGAGACTGTACCCGCAGGCGATTATACTTTAGATGTGGCTATTGTTGACAAGCTAGGATATAACCCACGCGTAAAACTGGCTATTGAAGGGCTTCGCAGCGATGGCTGGTATGATTTAGGCTTATCTGTGCGTGTGGAATAACGAAAGGGACTAATTTCATGCCAAAACTATTTTTCCGCCCATTGGAAGAAATCATCCATGACATTGCAAATGACAAGGATTATCAAATTATTTACGACGAGCAAAAAGCATGTGCCGATTACTGGATGAAAAATTTCAGCGACAGTCATTTGCAAATAGCAGGCTGGAGACATAATTATGCATGTCCAGATTGCGGAGAAATGTTGACATATGACAGAGCTCTTTCTGATAAACATTTGTGTCAAAAATGCGACAAGTATAATTCCACAAAACTAATAAACGAAGCTTGGATAGAAGCATACCGAAACGACATAGCAGATTGCCTTTCATCCGCCGCATTAGTGTGGCGGGTGGAAGGTGATGAAAAATACAAGAATCACATTCTTCACGTTATCGGCTGGTATGCAAATAACTACGAAAACTTTGAAGAACACGGGCGGCAGGTAGGCAGTGCAAAGGTATGCGGGCATACGCTTGCCGAAGCAATATGGGGAATAAATTTAATCGAAGCATTAATGATAGCCGAAATAGACCCCACGAGCGAGCAGGCACAAATTTTCCGACGCAAACTATTTGTACCGCTTTTGCGGCTGATAAACTCTCAACCAACACATTTAATGAACATATCTTTGTGGCACATGGCGTACACCATGGGCGTGGGGGCCTATTACAAAGACAGTTGGCTAATGTACCCCTACGCGGCATACGAACGCAACGGTACGCGTTTGCTCACGGACAATTTAACGCAAGACGGCTTTTGGCTGGAAAATTCCATCACCTATCATTTTTATGCACTTAGCGCGGCACTGTATTATTTTATGTTTCTTCAAAAAATGGAGTACAGCAATGACTATATTGGCTGGCAGTGCAAAGATGCTTTCACTGGCGGCGGCGCGCTTGAAAATATGCTGGTTAAGGCGTATGTGTCGCCACTCAGAATTATTTATCCAAACGGAGACTTTCCGGCCACTAATGATGGCTGGATAACCACCCTTGCATCTATGAAGGACGACTACCTTGCGGTGTGCAAGCTTTTTAAAGGCAAACCCGAATACGAACTGCTGAGTGCCGCCGTTTATGCCGGGGGCGAACCTGCAAAAAATCTGACTTCTTTGCTATACGGTTTTCCCGAAAAACCAAGTTGTTCACTGTTTGAACAAGAAACGGCGCACTTGCCCCATAACGGTATTGCGGTTTTACGTTCAGGCAAAAACAACGTGCTAGTAAAATACGGCAACCTTTGCGGCGGTCATTCTCACCCAGACGCGCTTCAAATTTGCATTTATCCTTTTTCTATGGATATAGGCTCAATCGCCTACGGCGTGCCAATACATTACGAGTATTTTTTTGTAGGCGGCAGTCATTCAACTTTTATGGTAGACGGGCGCAACCAACGCGCAGCCGTAATGGGAACAGCAGAAGTATCACAAGACGGCAAAAGTATAACCGCCAAAATAAATGATGCGCACCCCAATGTAACAGCAAAAAGAAGCGTAACTATCACGGATGATGCGGTGATTGATAGAACCGAAATTGTTTGCAAGGATAGACGCTTTATAGACTGGGTTTTTCACGGATGCGGCGAGTTCTATACAGACAGTGAAATTGAACTTGCAGATACCGACCTTAAAGCGGATTTACCCGAGGAATCAAAACACATAGAAAATGGGTACAAACATTTTAAGAATGTTCACCGCCGAATAGGAGCTGGCCCGTTTAAAGCAAGCTGGGAACTGGGCGGCGAAAAACTTAGCGTTGTAATTAATTGCAGTGAAGCCGTAACCATATATACCGCCGACACACCAGATAACCCCATTACACAAACGCGCAAAGCAGTTGTAGTACGCGCATATGCAAGCGAATTAAAAGTAAATGCTGACTTTAATATAGGAAGGTAGCCCATGAATGTTCTGTTAATAATGTGCGACCAGTTTAGTGCCTCTGCACTTAAAATGTATGGTGGCTCTGTAGAAACTCCAAATTTAAATAAAATAGCGGCGGCAGGAGTAGTTTTCGATGCCGCTTATTGCCAAACCCCGGTTTGCTCGCCTTCGCGGGCATCTATCATCACCGGTCAATACCCGCACAAACATGGATTAGTCCACAATGTTAACCGTGTTGATTACCCGATTATAGGCGGCCCAGAAGGTGAAGATGGCATCAATGAGCTTGATGTCACAACGGAGAGTATCCTTCATGCAGGGGGCTACAACCTAGCGCATATAGGAAAGTGGCACCTTTCTGGCGAATGTGACCTAAGTTACTACCCCAACATGTATCGCGAGCATCAAGAATATGGGGTGGAAATGCAGGACACATTTCATCGTGTGGCAATGCGCCCACGAGAAGAATATTTGGATTGGTATGGCTGGAAGCTTCCCGTTACCATGTGCGAAGAATTTAAAGAAAGCACTCGGCTAATACCTGCCAAATATATGGAACTTGATTTGTATAGAGACTTTTACGGGAAAATGGGACGGCTCGAACTTCCCATTGAAGATAACTACGATTACCGTATCGGCTCAAAATGTGTGGAGTTTATTAAAGGTGCAGAAAAGCCTTTTATGCTGACCTGTTCTTTTAACTTGCCCCACGACCCCAATGTAATCCCTTCCCCCTACTATGAATCTGTAAATAATGTTAGTGCCAACTCGTCGTTGCCATGCGATGATATGTACATGAATGACCTTTCAAAAGATATTCCCACCCATGCGGGCGATGCCTTTTTGAAAGAGTTTATAAAGATTTATTATGCGTCAATCAAGCTGGTGGACGATCAAATAGGCCGTATGCTTTCTGCCTTGGAGAAGAAGGGTGCACTGAAAGACACCGTGATTATTTTCACGGCAGACCACGGCGATATGGCAGGCGGCCACGGCATGTTCTGGAAGTCAACAAAATCGTTCTATGATGAAATAGCTCGTGTGCCGCTAGTAATATCTGCACCGGGGTACAAACCTGCCCGTTATAACAAGCCGGTGGAACTCGTTGACATTATGCCCACGATTATTGATTTATGCGGATTCCAGCCAGCCGGTATGGACATTGACGGGGTTAGTCTTGTGCCTGTTTTGCAGGGCGCAGAGTCGGAAAAAGATACAGCAATAAGCGAACGGTTGTATTTTGCACCGGGGAATAAGCGTCATGCCCACAGCAATGACGAAAACGCTCATTTTATGCTTCGTTACGACAAATACAAATTTATACTTCACAAGGAGGGTGATGGGCTAACGCCATTACTGTTTGATTTGTCAAAAGACCCGGGCGAGTTTGATAATTTGTGCAAAAACCCAGAACACAGGGAGTTGGTTGCGAAGTTATATGAAAAACTGCGCCTGCGTTTGGCGGGAAGTGGGTATTTGTTGCAAAGCGAAAGCATAATTTGATGTCATTATACAAAAGCAAAATTGAGTGGCCGGAATGGAGATTAACATGACCAAAAAAGATAAGGAAATATTACGTGACATTGCAAACACCTATATGGATGTTGCAACTTTGCCTGTACAAAACGAAAAAATTGCGCTTTGGAAGGCCCTTAACGCCGGTGAAATGCAGCGCCCAATGGTAACGGCCTGCCAACTGCCCCTGCACGAACTTGACGGCGAAGGGGAA
>Ga0123355_10006530_pt1 | contig 17300 bp, 11 predicted proteins | sample TergutEmb28metaG_3_FD_89872 | JGI IMG/M metagenome (GOLD analysis project Ga0123355, IMG submission 89872) | Embiratermes neotenicus P1 segment gut microbial communities from Petit-Saut dam, French Guiana - Emb289 P1 | ecosystem: Host-associated > Arthropoda: Insects > Digestive system > Gut ...
AACTGGGAAGACGGTCACATAGCATACCACGAATTGTACACGGTCGCAAGTGAGGCCTAGCTGGTTTCGCCCAACTCTAAGCCTATGGCGTTTCAGAATGCAAATTTCTCACCGAATTATTGGAGCGCCCTATTCTCAATCTGCCAGAGTTTAATTTCCCTTTGCAAACATCTTTCAATCATAAATACTGGTGTATCATGTCTTGTCACAAATTTCCAAACATCAATTGCGCAACCAAAAGCGCGCACTCACTCTACAATTAGTTGATGTACCACCTGCAGACGAAATATTTTGTCAAATACCCTAAGGATATGACACGTCATACTGCCAAATTTGTTTCAGCAACATAAAACACGAAAGAGCCTTATCTGCCTGTCACTCTACTCTCAACGATGGCGGCCAGAAGACGTCGGATAGACAATACAGAACCGTCGCAGCTGCATACAATAGTCAGGCCGTCAGAATTTAACACCTGTAACTTCTACGTCGCAGCCAACAATCCGCTATTCGACCCTAAGAGGGTCTTACTTCGACGTCTCTTTTTCATCGACGTAGACAGGACCAAATATGTCTCTGTCTGATTTTATCCCAATCGGGACTACCTACCCTTAATAGAATTTGGAGCCGTAAAAAAGAACGGGTCAACTTTCATCATACACAACGATCAGCAAGTCAATAAGATGGCAGAATGTCTACCTAGAATATGCGACTCCATGTGTGGCAACGAACAGTACTTGTGCAAAGATGGCGCCTTTAGATTGAATACAATCGGAACCAACGAAGCCGCCAGGTTGTACCTCGAAAAACAGTATACCAGCTTAAGATTCGCCGACCTGCAGTATCTCCGAGAAATGTTTCACGTGGTTCAGAATCAACTGAACGTGTACACTCTTTGTTTGCCCGTCGTTTTATCATACGTGACTGTCGCACAGACTTCGCCTAATTATGTGGAACCGGAAACTAACTCCAGTAAACACATAATGTATTCACATGTAATTGATGAACTGAAAACTTTATTGTAACACATTGCATATCACACTGTTTAATAACACATTTTGCTTTTAATTGTTTGATTGCAGATAGTTGTGTTGTGCCACCACAACTCAAAATATAGATTTACGTTTAATTAAAAACAAACATTCCTTTTACTTGTTTGATTGTAAAAACAATAGTTGTGTTCTACCACCACAACTGAAAACATAGATTTACATTTTATTAATAATACATTTTTCTTTTTTACTTGTAAATTAAATCTAAACGTAGCATTTACTAAACACCCGTTGTGTTGTACCACCGCAACTCGAAATATAGCTATGTATTTATTATTAAAATGTGGTCGTTTAGATAGTTTGATTCTAATAAATATACCTATTTCTCTAATTGTGTTATTATTTCTCTTATTCCTCCGAAAATAAAATATAATTTAAAATGACTATACCATTGCACAACACATTATCAGGAAAAAAGAATTGTTTATTTTACTAACCTGTTTTTAAACACTGCAAACGAATCGACGCTTGGAACACGAGAAGAAGAAGAAGCAGAAGAAGAAGAAGAATAAGAAGGAGAAGAAGAAGGAGATCTTGACGTTTCACACACACAGCAGAACCCGCAAACCTCTTCTCAGTAGAGTAAATGAATGTGTGTGTGTGTATTTCTCTGCCTGTAACTGTATATTTTTATTGTTGACATGTCTCTTCAGAGTCCTTAACACCAGGAGAGGAATTGTCGAGAGCTCAGAATTGAAGTTTTTTTTCTTCAAAGGAAGGAGGACAGCTCTCGTTAATTCCACCACGAGAGCTATGTACTCTGCATAGAAACATGTGGGGACGAAAATAAAAATATACACTTACCGTTAACAACTACGCGTAAGAAGTAATCGATTCGTCGTTGCAACAGCCAGTTGCAAATCCTCTCCTCCGCCTCAGCAAATCAATCGCCACAGCTGACCACCTCTTCACGATGCAGAAGATGTGTGTGTGTGTATGATCGCCTGTAAATGCATCTTAAGTTATTATTTTATCTCCGCAGAATCCTCAACTCCCTCGATTACAATAGAACCAAAACTATTTTTCCCCCCGACGTTTATTTTTTTCATAACCAGGAGCTGAGGTTTTGGAGACAAAATAACAAACATAAAATGCATTTACCCCTCCGTTGCCGTGTTGCCATCCTTGGGCAAAAGAAAAAACAATAGATTTAATATATATATTTCCAGTAACGTAAAATAAAATAGAAATTTATAAACATGTAACGGAACCAGGAATTGAACTTACCGGTTATAAGTACAGCTTCTTCATCTGCACTGTATATTTGTATTCACTTGTAAATTAATTTCCTTATTTGTTACCGTGCCTACAGCTCGCTAATTTGACAACGAGGGGGCTCAGTAACAAAAACTAAGGAATGCAATTACCACTTGATTAAACGAAAGATCAGTTGTTAAGTGCAATTTTTTAAATTGTGCGACAGGGACACTGCGATAGTGGCCCTGTCGCACAATTTAAAAACAATGCACTTACCTCAGCAGGATGGCCGGAACGTGTACTGCGAACAAGAAGTTCTTCTTGAAAAAGAGGTGGTCCATTTTTCGATTCTCGTGTTATATACTGACGTAAATTCATAGAGAGTCAAAATAAACCTCTTAGCACGTAAATACTTGGAAACGTTCCACTCATTGTTTAATCATATTGCGAAGACTTGTAATTACTAAGACACCCACGTTTGTCTGCATTACACTTCACGTGTGTCGATTTTTGCACTAAATATTCGTGTAGAATATTACAATCAAAATATTTATATTTTTGATAATCTTTTTTTTGCACTCAAGGGAATGGCATTAATACATACAGCGCTAACGTGTGTAACTCTGTTCAATACATGCAAAAAATCAGTACTATACAATTATCTACTAACAGGTTTTTTTTTCGAAATTGGCCATGCCAAAATTTTGAGAAAATTAAATTTTTCAATTCTCCATGTTGTCTACCGATTCAAAATTCGAAAACATCGTGTACTCTAAAATGGATATAACGTACCGTTTTCAAAAATAAATTCGAACGTATTTCAAAATGCACTTACGCCAGTTTTTACACTAAACGGCTGCACGTGTATTGCAAAAGAATCTCGCTGGATAGATTCGCCATTGCCATCTCCACAAACGCATAAATATTACACATATAACTTCCCACGTGTATCTCTTACTTCATTAACGTACATACATCGTGAAACACATATGCCTATTGTTAAGCTGCACGTACTTCCTGACCACATCGGCGCCTACAATCATATACATAACAGGGATATCCAAATCTTATGCACCCTTCATTGAGGCCAAACCTTGCGGCAAAAATACACCAAACACTACGGCGACAATTTACCTAACTGTACGGCGGCAATGTACCAAATTGTGCGACGGCAATGTACCTAACTATACGGCGATCCCGTTGAGTTAGGTCAGTTACCAGTGGCGCCGGGGTGGCGATGGAGGAAATAATACCAAACATAACGGCGGAAATGTACCAAACTGTACGGCGGCAATTGGTGTACGGGGCATGTTGGAACCCTGACAAAATACCACGGAAAAAGTAGAAAGCCCACAACTCCCCACATGCCCTTTATTACTACTTGCTTCTTCCTCCTCTTCCTACAGCTCCAAATTTCCATAGATTCCGCCCGAATGCCCTTTGCGGAGACTACAAACACCCAAGTTGCCCTCAATGGAGCCCTCCGTACAATTCTTGCCGCAGACCTCTACTACAGAACTCTCAATAAATACTATATTTTCTATAATATTCTGAATTCCGATTCCGCGAAATCAGGGAAATATTAGATCCACCAAACAGCCCCCGAAGCTTGGTAAAGCTAAGTATATCCACGATGTCGCCTGGTATCTCTGAAGGTGCCGTCTGCAACAGACTCGTCTACTACCATTTATAAAATAGGCACGGCACTCAAACTGTATTATTTGGGGTGGTTAATTTACTTCTTCACATCCGACGTGTTCTACGAAATAAATTCGCCTCTCGTAAGATGTGGCTCTTCAGCACGCACAGACGGTATTATGTTGAGAACGGTTATGTATAAGCAATTACCACCACTGGGGAATAGCCAACAGTCCACCTCAGGACAGCAGTATCTCCCTTCCATAATACGCCATCCAGAGTAGGGACAGGCCGTCTTCTATTTACCCTAATATTTACTGGTACTGAAGGGGCACTTAGATTCCTGTTTATCTCCCTTTGTAAGGTTTTCTACTGATACGCATTTAGACGTCCTAAGCACATGGCGAAACATGTAGCATTCACGTGACTTAACAATCTGATATAGTCCTGTGTCGTGTCAGGCTGAACAAGTGCATTTCATCACCGTCACGCGGAAAGTCTGACAACATGTCCCCATTCTGCTACAGAACGAGGTCTACAGAGACAGATTCGTCTTTCTTCTCCTTCCCGGAAGGTCATCTAAGAAACTGATAAAATCTTATTACTTGTCTATTCTACACAAGTATATTCTGTTGCCCAGTGCTGCTTTCACAGTGTTAGTGTTGTGAGTGTGTAAGTTGGGTGAGGTTCTTTGAACCCGCAGATATACAGAATTTAATATGCTAAAATTTCACGAAATTTTGACAAATTTGAAAGAAGTTTAGTTGTTATGCAAATCCAATAATGCAGCACAGCATGTAAAGATTTGTAAAAATTGTGTGGTGTGAGATTTGTGTGTTGTGTCATCTGTTCTGAAAACAGAAGCCTTGCAGCTGTATCGCCCTCGGAATGTGATGTCTGTGCTAATGTCCATTATGTCTCCCACTGCCCAATATCTTCCTGCCACACACAATTGCTCCCACAAAACAGTAGGTGTTCTATGCACCTACATTCTCATGCTTAGTGTACCTTTCACAGTGTTAGTGCTATTAGTGTGTAAATATGTGGAGCTGCTTTGTAGCAGCAAAAACACAGAATGTAAATACACCATAAATTGCTCCTTACGTTCTGACGTACTTTCGTAAAATGGCGTCATAGGAAGGATTGTTCGCAGTGGTTTTACTTTTGATTGAGAAGTGTGGAATTGAGGCTGTGTCGGTTGTCTGAATTCTCAGGTATTGGAAGGCTGGAATTTAAAAGTTTGTGGCAGTAAATGAAATCCAAAATATTGTAATTTTTCCCAATTACGTGGAGTCATATCCCGAAAGAATTAAACAGCAACATTATTCTACCAAACAGCTTCGATGTTCACAGAAATGCATTACTGTTTGTGATAATGGAATGAAGTGTCTTCCGTCTGGATTTATAAAGTGTCCAAGAATATTAATTTGCTTATTTAACTGAAATGCAACTGAACATCTTGCTACAAACAATGCTGTATTTAAACACTTTACATCTACAGTACAGTTCATGTACAGTGCTGCTGACAGTACAAATGGCTGCTCTGAAGGCGAAGTTTGTAACTGAACTGCTAGCAGCCACTGAACTTACACTTAAAAATCACACAGAATGCAAGGAACTGAACTGTTGATGGCGTGACTTGAGCTGTCTGTTGATAGCGTACTGTGTTGTTTTGTAACTACGTATAGCAGTGCAGAATGGAACAGAAAATTGTGAGCAAACTGTCAGTATATAGTGGGATCAGTTGACATTGTTGCAGTTCGGTAGAACAGTGCAGCAGCTGCAGTATGACTCAATTAAAGGCAAGTTAGCTACATTGTGCGGTTCAGTGATGAAGTTTCACAAGTATTTGTAAAGGAAATATGGTATATTTGTGGTTATAATGCAGGACTGGTGCATACAGACTGAGTAGGCCAGAACATGAGCAAAGTGACTGTAAAAAGTGACATTAATCTACAACTCTAACGTGAAAGATGAAACTAATACAACATTCTAACTCTCCTAATGTGCAATTTCTATGTCTTACGTCTAACTAGGCAGTTCAAAATTAACTCAACAATAAACACTACTAATCTCAAGACATTTACTAAACACAGTACCACAAATGCCGGCAATAGTTGAGAAACAGAGAAGGCGAAATACGAGTCACCATCTGCTTCTCTCAATCTGTCTCCTCCTATCAAAGAAGCTCGGTGCTGCAATTCTGCCCAGAGCCTTTCCATCAAATCGGCTTCCAAATAGCACCCCATTACAATATTAAATTTGTCCAGAAGTGGATTTCCCTTCTTCAAAAGAGCTAATATAGTTCCAGACACGGATGCTTGATCAAGGGAACAGATTGTTTTACCGACATCCACAATCCCCAATTCCCTGGCACAATAACCAGCATATACTGTAGCACAAGGATAAGCCATATCATTTTTTGTTATCATTCATTTAACACAACTATAAATGTCGAGGCACACTTCCTTCTGTTTCTTTTGATCGAAGAAATTCACTATTTCAGGATATGATACAGATTCCTTAAGATAGAGGAGAAGTTGATTGTGGCCAAAAACAAGGTCTGAATCCAGGAGTTCGTCTAAAGTTTCTATCTTCTTTTCATAATTCGGTTCCACCAGATAAGAAACAAAGAACGCTTGGAATAGAGTGCTAATAGCGAAAGAGAAACAGACGTACAGAAAGAAGAAAACCCTGAGGCTAGAAGTTGTGGGCTGCTGTGGAACTCCCACTCCCACCAAAACACCCCAAGCATTTTGGATACAGTAGGACAGTGAATGATATGTGTGATTCTCATTATACAAAGGCCAGTAGGGTCCATTACCGGCGCACCAGATCACACCTGTGGTTAGCAACAGCACAAGGCCTGTTGACAACCAGACGGAAAGCGAGAAATTTGTCAGTATCTTTTCCGTTCCTGGAACAGCTTATGGAAAAGGAACAAATAGCTTATATTGGCCATGCAAATAGGGTATTGAGGGGTCAAATGAAGATGTCACAATGACAGGCATTAGAGGAACTGTGCCAACTAAAACGTCAGATAAACCGTCTTCCAAATCACCAATCACCTTTACATAGGGATCAATACTCAACTCTAGCGATGGTTCAAGGAAAATTGTTGTCAGGTTCATCACGTCACAAACAAATTTAAGTATCTCATCCGATAATCCTGTCATTTCGTAAGCATTACTGCCATCAAATTGCGTGTATTTTCTTGTCACAATCACAAAGGGGCTGAAGCCTACTGTACCCAATTTAATGGGACATACCATTAAATTCTTTGGAACTTTTGCAGGATACAAATGTGCACTTTCTGAAAATCTGCCATTGTTTTCATAAAGTCATTCATCCAGCAGCGCGACGTCTTTTACCACTCCACACCTTCGCAATTGAAATGGGAACCAAGTGTACAAATTCAACCTGTCAGCTACTGTTATTTTTGTGCTGTTCATAGCATGCAGCGGACGATATGGAAATTGGTTTGGGATCAAGATCACCAGGTTGTCAATTCTGGCCAGCTCCCTCAATACAGAAAATATGTGAGCAGCCAGAAAGTGCGCTGGTTCATGGCGGCTATCAGTTACCACCACAAGAAACCTTCCTCCAGGGTTCCAAGATGTGCTTTATTTCAGAAACTCCTGCTGGTTTTCAAGCATCACTTTATAGCTGCCCGCCTCTTCGTTCCACACAAACAGAATGTAACTGTGGTGTAAAATTGATGTGCCTGCAGTGTTATCTCCGCTTGGTCGGAACATTTCAATCGACCAACTTTTTCCTCGTGTAACTTTCCCAGTATGACGCTCACAGTCTGCAGGTCGTCCGTCTGTACCAGAGGGGCACTGAGAGAGCTGTGGGCTACGTCCGACGTTGTGCGTGGCAACGAGACGACGAGAGGCCTTCCTGGTGTGAAGTGTCTGCGTGCGGCCGTCCACACACACAGAACTGTGTGCTGCTGGTCTTTGGGCAGCGTGCTGTCTGTCAGCGGTACGGCAGCTTGAGTTACAGCAGTCAGCAGCAGCGTATAGAGCATGGTGGCAAACATGTCGGCTGGTGCCATCTGCAACGAGAAGTGCATTGATGTGTAGAAGGTTTAGCGATACATCAGACTTCCAAACTTATTAATGCTTTCATTAATACGCTAATATTAGCGGTTAATGGAACGTGACGCCGTGTACAACGGTATGATTTCGTACAAACTTTATGTTTCCGAGTCAATTTATTAAGCCAAATTTGGACGTACAATTGTTCGTAGCCAGTGACAGTGAATGTCTGCAACAGTGCACTAAGTCACACACCACAAAGCCGATAGCTTTAACAAGATTAGCAGGATATACACAAATATTAACGTTGCAGTGATTTAACGAATTTAAGTGTCTGTATATAATGCAGTCAGTTTTATTTCGTTTTAAGTATTTTCTTGTTGTAATCATTCGAAATTTAGATATGAGCACGAATTGTGTCCTAACATTTTGCGAATTGAAGTAACTTTTCCTAGCATTTCGCCAAACTATTGACAGTCTGTAAACAGCCCGCAATAACACCTTCTGCAGCAAGTAACGTAATTACATAACTGCATAAGCTAACTGGCATTGTTTTGTATCGCCTTTTGCTTCTGTCTTTGCCACATTCACAATGCAATACACAATTGCGCTCCTTATCTCAAACGTCTCTGTGAGTCACAAGGTCGCGTGGACTGTTGGTCCTTACTTCTGTAGGCTTTAATATATTATTATTATTATCATCAATATTACTATTACATCCCACAGTCACAACGACCCTCTCAGTCTCCCACTCAACTCTCTTCTTGCCCCTTCCACTCTCGTCTTCCCGCTGGATGTAACGCACGCCGACCTTCCTTATGTCTTCCTCCCCCTCCTGTGACTGTTCTCTCTAGTTACGAAACTTATTTCTAAATTTACCCAAAACTCAAGGTATATTGAACTGCTGGTAAAAGATCTTCATTTCATCAAAACGGGTGTGACTTTCTCCTTTTACTTAAGGACGCGTCATTCACTAACTAACCATTGATCGGACTCCAACAGCAGACACTTTCTTGAAAAGCTAACAGTTTCCTTGTTAGTCAAGAAATTTTCAACGTTGTTTAGCGACCAAATGTTCTTCAAACTACATTTAAAACACGATACCTAACACTATCTGAGCCAAATCGAGGATTCATCACATTATTCCTTGGATATCCACTTTAATATTATCCACTGCCCATACCTCTGTGCACTCACTACCTTCCACTTAGCAAATCCCATGTCCATTTTCCATTCCTTACATAGTTCCAAAGTTTCAGTTCCACTCGGTGGTTTTATGAAATATTCCGTAATGCTGTAAGCTGTTATAGTGTAGAGTTGTTAGAAACTCGCCAAACCTACAAACTGGAGGACACCCCTTGTCGAATGTCCGCTACTGCTTAATCGGGTACATTAATTGCTACCTTCCATAACTGGACGCCATCTCATCCATGGCAAACTGATGGTAGGTCAAATCGTGCTGACAGGAACCCGTTTATTTCGGCAGGAGTTACCGTTTGAATATTATTATTATTATTATTATATATTTAATATTAGTAATAGTAGAAATGTTTTCTAATTTAATATATGGGTTCCTGTCAACACGCCATGCCGCTTCCTCAGGTTTGTGGATGGAGGAAAGGCCTCCAATACGGAGGGGAGCTGCGAAAATCTTGAGTAAGCAGTCAACGGGTGGTCCCGCAGCTGGTGTGTTTTGTTAGCTGCTAACAAAGCCTAACTGTTAAAACGTATCTTGTTGAAAAATATTCACAGCCGAACCTTGGACCTGGACTGACACATTGGTACTACACAAGAAACGAAAGAGGGACATGAGATTCGGTACGTGGAATGTTAGGAGCCTGTTTAGGGCAGGTTTATTTACGGCAGCAGTCAGGGAATTGGGTGGATAGAAATTATATTTAGTGGTTGTACTAAGGATTGATAAGAAAGAGACAGCACAGTAAGAGAAGGGGATTATAATTTATTTATTAGAATGAAATGAAGATAATCAACTGTGAAAAGGATTCTTTGTACACCACAGAATAGAATGTATCAGTTAACAGAATAGAGTTTGTTAGCAATAGGATGTCATATATAGTGTTGAGAGGTCGATGGTGTAATGTCACTTTTCTGAATGTGCATGCACCAAGTGAGGAGAAAACTGATGATTCAAAACTCTGTTTTACGTGGAGTTAGAACAGATTTTTCATAATATTCCTTAGTACGATATGAAAATCCTAAAAGGAAATTTTAATGCAAAGGTGTGGAGAGAGGATATTTTCAAACCATCAATTTGGAATGAGATTCTACATCAGAAAGGAATAAAAATGGTATTAAAATAACAATTTTCGGCACCTAATATACAACATTTGTCAATAGCACAAAGTTCTCACACCGAAACCTTCACAAGTACATATGGACTTCTGGATTGGTAGACTCACAGTCAGATTGATCATATATTGATAGAGAGGAGATGACATTCGAGCATAGTAAATATAAAAATTTCAGGGGATCAGAATGTGATATCGATCGATATATGTTGGTTTAATTGTCTCTGAGTTTGTGTTGGTTATTGGAAAGATAAAAGTAACAAATCACCCGTTACTGATCAAATCCCTGCAGAATTGATTATAGCAGGGAGTAAGGTTTTGGTTGTGAGATTCTTATACTGATTATTTCTATCTGGAATATGGAGGAATTGCCTGAGGAGTGAAAAGAATCTATCATTGTACCTATCGATAAGAAGAGCGATAAAACAGAATGTTGTAATTATAGAAGATATCACTTTTTCCAGGTACGTACAAAATTTTATCCTACATTCCGCTGTCAAGATTAACTCAATATGCACAGGAAATTATTGGGGATCTTCAGTGTGGATTTGAACGCAACAGACCAACAAGTGAGCATATATTGTGCATTGTGAAATACTTGAGAAATGGGAATATATTGAAGCAGAACATCAGCTGTTTATAGACTTCGTGAAAGCTTATGATTCAGTTAGGAGGGAAGTCTTGTGTAATAATCTTATTCAGCCATTTATCCCAATTTAACTTGTAATGGTATTAAATATGTGTCTGACTGAAACGTATAGCGGAGTTCGGGTAGGTAGGAATTTGTGTGACATGTTTCCTATTGGGAATGGTTTGAAACAGGGAGACGCTACATCGCCATTGCCTTTCTGCTGTGCTTTAGAGCAGGTAATTAGGAGGGTTCAGTTAATCTAGGGTGGCTTGAAATTGAACGGTACACATCAGCTTGTGGTTTGTGCTGGTAATGTTAATTAATTGGGAGGAAGCGAACATACCGTAAAGGAAAACGCTGAAAATTTGGTAGTGGCGGGTAAAGATATTGCACTAGAAATAAATGTTGATAAAACTAAGTACATGTTCATGTCTAGAGATAAGAATGCAGGACGAAGCCGCAGCAAGAAGTTTGAAATTATTAGATTTGAAATTTTGGAAGAGTTCAAATATTTTGTAAAAGACTTCAACAACTCAATATTATATTCACCAAGAAATCAGGAGCAGATTGAATTCAGTGAATGCTTGCTATCGTTTGTTGCAGAATCTTTTGTCCTCAAGATTTCTATCCAAAAATTTGAAGGTTTGGATATTCAGAATTATAATTTTGCTTTTGTTTTATATGGGTGTGAAACTTGGACGCTGACATTGAGGGAGGAACGTAAGCTGACGTTATTTGAGAATAGGGTGTTGAGGAGTATAATTGTGACTAAGATGGACAAGGAAAGAATTGAACCGAGAAAACGAAATAATGATAATATTCATGATATGTACCGGTTTCCGAATATTTTGCGGGTGATAAAATTGAGAAAAATGTAATGGGTGGAGCATGTAGCGCGCATGGGTGTTGGGAAAAGACACCAATGGGGAGACCCGGACGTAGATAAGCCGATAATAATAATATGTGTCTTCAGCAATTAGGATGTGGTGGTATGGCCTGGATCGAGTTGGCTCAGGATAGGGACAGGTGGCGGGCACTTATGAATTCTGAAATGAACCTTCTGGTTCCATAAAATGTGGTGAAATTCCTGACTAAATGCATAACGGTTAGCTTCACAAGAAGGAACCTGCTCCATGAAGCAAGTAATATTTTCAGTAGAATTAAGAGCATTACTGAAGATATTCTTTTCTCAACCCGATCCTAATTCTGTTATTTACACAATTCTGACATTCCGCCTCTTATTCACAATTACTTGACTCCTTACTGATTTTCGGCCTCTTATAGAATCCTTTCGGGCATTCAATTCACAGTTGACTCCGGAGTGGTCTTACTTTATAACTGACTTACTTTGGGGCTCTTATTGACACTACTGCCACTCCGCAAGACGAAATAAATTAAATAATACTTTAAACACGCAAGGAAGTGTACACAAAACTGCACGAATGATCGCCACAACCAATTGTCAGTAAGTTACTAACCTTCTGAAATTGAGATTTCTTGAAGAAAATCGCGTATTCGGTCTACAGAAGAGGCTGGGAGCTGGACGACACCAGATTTCGAATTGCGGTAATGGCGAGAGATTTCTGTATCATTGACAAATTCCAGAATGGCTCCGAAGCCAAGCATCTTCCGGTTCAATATGCAATACCCTTGTTCCACGGGGATAAAACGTTCGAAACTTTAGCGTAACCACTCACCTGTATCGAGCGCCGAAGTGATGCTGCGCAGCACAAAGTTTCCCTTGATGTTACATTTCCAGTAAATGATCAGTGATAGGTGAAGGCTGTGCGAGTGTCTGGAACTGACAGGTACGGTAAAGAGTGGGCTGGCGGCAGTGCAGATTGGTACAGCGCTGTTAATGAAGGTTGGTGTCTTTCGGTATTTGGTGTGAATTGATTACAGCTTGAAGTGTTGGGCTGCCTGAACTGTGAAGTTGGAGGCAGTAACCTGCAGCCAAATTTGATAATTATATACCGGTCAGCGTGGAGTGATATCTGAAGGGACTTTAATGTTTAGCTGTATTGTTGAGAACACACTGGAGTGTTACCGAAATGTGTTATTGTTGATAATATTAAAAGGAATACTTTCCCTATCTAATTTACGGTTCTTGTTGCATGTAAATAATACACCACCGAACGTTAGATACTCACATCACTATTTGCCCTCAATTTGCCAGTTATATCCTCAAATCTTCCAGCAGCGTGCCTTCCCATTTCGCACTCAACATTTCATATCCATTTCACATTTCCCCCAACCCACAATTCACAACTCAGTTCTAACGCCACACTCGCTCTAATGTCTTCGACCCGCCTTTCCACGTTTCTGTTGTGCTTCAAAATCGCGCTTTCGATCTGTTTGTCTGTCATGTCGGAAGGGAATTTTTTATACATGTACATCATTACAAACATTAATTAATCACGTAAGTCGAAACGTCATCACAGTGGTCACGTGACGTGTCAGCTCGCCATTTTAACCCCCAAACTCCAAAGCGCAGTCGGACAGAAGCAATGTTCAACTCAATTCATATCATTCTGTACAATTTTCAAATTTTTAATCATTTTTATTCCTCATTTCTTGTTTGTTCCATTAACATAACTGATATAGCGAAGGAAGAATTTGTATTTTACAGAGCCTAAGGCAACTGGAAATGTAATGCTTTATGTCCAGTTCATCACGTTGTCTTTAACATCCCACAAAGGACTAGAAATCCCAAATTTATTATTTCTCTCAGGTTTCCTGGAAATGAAGGTGTTTGTGTACTTTTTTACTTTCTCCAGTTCGTTTCTCCTGTCCCATCCGTCCCAATGTCTTTCAGTTCACACCCACCAAAATTCACTCACCAGTACCAATCATGCAGACCGTCACTATGTAATTTACCACTTCCCCCTGCTACTCCCTATCTTCAGAACAAACATCTCCGTCATTTCCTGTTCTAACACAATATTTCCAAATTTAGTCATTGGAACACAAACACATAGCACCGAACTCAATTCTGTCTAAACGATACTGTCTATTCATATCTCCGACCGGCTGTGTGAAATGTGTGTCATTTGTATGAAAAGCTGTATACGATATGCAGTGCTGTGCATAATTAATCATATAGAAATTCTAATGTATTAACTTATGTCCATTGGGACATTTCTACAGCTCAGGTACTGTTAACACAATTTCAAATACCTTCTAAGAAACGAATCTGACAGTGGCAACTGTGTGTAGTGACGATGTGTGTTTGTTTGTCTGTTCTTATTGACGCGGTGTCAAAAATGTGAAATGCCACCATTATCATGGACATGCTTGCTTTCACGCTTTTTGGAATAACTCGAATCCCAGTGTAAGAATTTTCATGAAATTTTATAATAGAGGATAATTTAAAATCTCTCCAAACAATTCACAGTTCATTACACTGTGACAATAATAACCGGCACCTCACCTAAAGACCGATATACATTTGTGATCGGTCAGACTGAATGCTGCTTAGAGTGAGAACATTCTGGGGCAAATTGGTGGACAGAAACAGACATCCGTGTTATTGCTTAGCGGAAAGTCGCCTATTGAGGGGAGGTTTTTAAAACTGTTTTTAAACTTTCAAAAACTTTCAAAACACAAACATAACTTTATTTGATTAATGTACAGACAGTTGCAACTTAAACGTATTAAATTATGAGAAAAAACGTTTGCAAATTCGTTTCTTTAAAAGCTCCATATCCACTAATAATGCCATCCTTATATCGGGAAGTGAATAATTTACACAGACAGCAGAAAGATTCGTTACATAATTAAAATATTACAAATACAAGGAAGAACAAACAATGTTACCCCCTGACCAGTTTCACAAATAAAATCTTCCTCCATACCATCACAAATTGTGTGCGACCATCTGCAATATTTAGCACACCGTATCCACACTTCTACAGTGCGGCTTTCAGACAAACGACCAATACAGAACACACAATCAGCGTCTTGATACTCTTCTTCTGTCCAATCGTTAGCGGAAGGAACATCTCGGTCAGTGTCCGAATGTGATGTAGTGTCAGACGCAGTTGGATAACAGCAAATCAACTCTTCCGTTTATTTTGGGGACCAATAAAAGCATTCGAAGCAAGCCAACTGGTTTCGTATTTAGTGACCTCTTTTATGTTCTTTTCTGAGTTGCCTCAACAAAATGTCTTTAATATGAACTTTTTATTTTCTTTACTGTTCCACGACATGAATTCGGCTGTAGGTTTATGTTTGGCACAACGCTGATATCTGATGGTCAGAGAGCCTCAGCAGTAGTGAATGGAGAAAAATTAGCGAAATTGATTGATGGCAGATCGATGGAATTCACCATAGCAGGACGGTTCACAGTAGCTTCTTCTGTGTCCTCTGAGAATAGAGGGAATTCGTGTGGACTGAAGATGTTCTTGTCAAAATGTTTGCTGCCTATTTAGACTGTTGCAGCTAACACATATTCAATTCCAAATTTTTCGCCAATTTCTTAGACAGTGAAGTGTCGCCCGTCGTAAGTTTTAACGGAAATATATTTCAATTACTTGGGAGTAGAATATTTTAAAACTATTCATGAAAACTTATCCAAGGGTATATAGTGGGTTTGTTGTGAGGAGGGCGGCAGATGATATCAACGTGATTCTGTCAAGATGAATTAATGAACTCAAGGTTCCTTGTATATTAATAATGCCAGTGTGATATTGGGAGAAAAGGAACATATTTTGTCGGCTTTGTTTATAAGAAGAAATGAAAAAACCATTGGGTGAAAATCTCGATATTTATCCAAACCGAAAGACGCCACGCGCTGGGTGATCCAGGCGGTGAGTCATTCATCAGTTCTACTTTCATACACTTTCTTGGAAATACAAGTAACAAGGAATGAAGTGTCCAGATGGACTGATAAATTTGAAGAAAGTCACAGGAGATCCACGTTCTTAGGAATGAACAGAAGATGTCCGAAAACTGCAATGCAATACAAATATTTTCGTCTCCTTGTGTTGTAAAACAGTGACGTCTGTGCTGTACAATAGTGATGTTTGTGCTGTACAATAGTGATGATTGTGCTGTACAATAAATTTGTTTGTGCTGTACAATAATGTTGTTTGTGCTTACAAGAGAGACGTTTGTGCTGTAAAATAAAGATGTTTGTGCTTAATATATATATATATGTGTGTGTGTGTGTTTTGTACAATAGTCTTATTTGTGCTGTGAAATAGTGATATTTGTGCGGTAGGATAGTGTTTTCTATGCTGTAGGATAGGGATGCCTGTGCTGTAAAATAGTGATGTTTGTGCTGTACAATAGTGATGATTGTGCTGTACAACAGAGATGTTTGTGCTGTACAATAGTGATGTTTGTACTGTTAAATAGTAATGTTTGTGCTGTACAGTAGTGATGATTGTGCTCTACAATAGTGATGTTTGTGCTTTACAATAGCGGTGTTTGTGCTGTAAAATAGTGATGTTTATGTTGTAAAATAGTGATAATTGTGCTGTACAATAGTGATGTTTGTCCTGTACGATAGAGATGATTGTGCAGTACAATAGAGTTGTTTGAGCTTTAGAATAGCGATGTATGTGCTTTAAAATGGTGATGTTTTTGCTGTAAAATAGTGATGGTTGTGCTGTACAAGAGTGAAGTTTGTGCTGTAAAATAGATATGTTCGTGTCGTAAAAAAGTGATGATTGTGCTGTACAATAGTCATGAATGTTTTGCACAATTGTGATGTTTGTGCTGCACAATAGTGTTATTTTGCTGTAGTATAGCGATGTATGTGTTGTACAATAGAGATTTTTGTGCTGTGCAATAGTGATAAATGTGCTGTAAAATAGAAATATTTCTGCTGCATAAAAATGATATTTTTGCTGTTCAATATTGATTTTGGAGCAGTAAAATACAGATATTTTTACTGTGCAATAGTGATGTTTGAGCTGTACTATCGTGATGTTTGTGCTGTAAAATAATGATTTTTGTGTTGTAAAATAGTGATATTTCTGCTGTACAATTTGGATGATTTTTGCTGTACAATAGTGATGTTTGTGCTGTTAAATAGTGATGTTTGTGTTGTACAATAGTGATTTTTGTGCTGTACAATTGTGATGTTTGTGCTGTACAATAGTGATATTGTGCTGTACAACAGAGATGATTGTGTTGTATAATAGTGATGATTGTCCTTACAATTGTGATGTTTTTGTTGTACAATAATAATATTTGTGTTGTACAATAGTGATATTTGTGCTGTAAAAGAGTGATGTTTGTGTCGTAAAATAGTGATGATTGTGCTGCACACTTGTGATATTTGTGCTGTACAATAGTGATGTTTGTGCTGTACAACAGTGATGTTTGTGCTGTACAAAAGTGATGCTTGTGCTGTAAAACAGTGATTTTTGTGCTGTACAATAGTTATGTTTGTGCTGTACAATAACGATGATTTTGCTGTACATTAGTG
>Ga0123355_10006531_pt1 | contig 17299 bp, 9 predicted proteins | sample TergutEmb28metaG_3_FD_89872 | JGI IMG/M metagenome (GOLD analysis project Ga0123355, IMG submission 89872) | Embiratermes neotenicus P1 segment gut microbial communities from Petit-Saut dam, French Guiana - Emb289 P1 | ecosystem: Host-associated > Arthropoda: Insects > Digestive system > Gut ...
ATTTGCCTCGAATGAAACGGAACAAAAAAATGAAAAAAAAAAAAAAGCAAGTGACAAGTGATACGCTTAGGAACATAATATATACAAATTGTTATCATCTTGTAAACAGAGAACTTATTGCACAAAGAATGCAGTATTTATCAATGCCTATTCCTAGAGACTGTAAGTCCATTACTGCAAAGATAAGTTTTTGTGTTGTAAGAGCAGGTGCACTTGCAAATGTATTATATAATTTATGTTCTCTTCTAGTTGGAACTTTATGGTACTAGACACATAGCATGCAGACCCACATAGCTATTTCTGAATGCTTCCACAGTGCTTATAATGGATAATCACCATTTCAATGTTAGTCTTAAAAAGTATCAACATACATGACAAGTGGAATTATTAGTTATGTATCATTCATGTCTACAAATATTATTAGACTCCCCCCCCCAATAAAGAAACGTATATATTATATGTTATTTCACATTTTTACACATCAACAGAAACGGTGTGTTTTATAGTGATGGGAAGTGTTGTAGATGTATACAGAAGGCTGTTGGAATTATTTAAAATGCTTTAGAAATCAAGTGCAATGGAATACGGTTGAAATGTCGCTCATTACAGGGAACAAAACTTACACAGCATGTGCAGGTATATGAATGAGTATGGCATATCATGTGTCTACAGTGATGATGTTCATTGTATCTTCTATTGAATGCAGCACCATTTTATGGACTCACCTAGAGGAGGAAGCATTCCATGACATGCCATTTCACTTAGGAGATGACGTTGAATGAACTGATATGGACAGGTTGATGACTTTCTGTATCAATAATAAAATCACACAATAAATAGCTTCACAATTAATTCCCAATGATAGATACATATAGAAGATGCAAGTTTTCTGGGATGTTATGCCATGTCACTGGCCAAATAGTTCCCAACGTTTTGAATGGTGCATTGGCAAGATCAGTCTTCTTGGACTGCATCCTCCAGTCCATGAAGATTGTTTGACCCTCAAGATAAATGTAATATTATCTTTTGAAACTATGGAACTACTATTATCCAACAACAACAACAACAACAACATGGTGGAACAACCCACAATACTTAATCATTAGGTACGCTGCTGCAAGAATCTTAGTCTGGCAAGCTACATACAAGTTCTTGGCTAAGTATATTTCACTTAGCATTGTTCAATGTCATACAAAGTACCCAAATCAGTAACTACAAAAATTGTGGTAAGCAGTTCAAATACACATACTAAGTTTTTAAAGTGGATAGGCTAACAACATGCACCAAGCTTTGCTGTTATCTAGATGCCTTTCTTCAGTAAAGACAGACACTGTAACACTGGCTCAAGAATACTGCCCAATGTTGGCATATCAGTGCCATCCCTGCCTTAATAACTACAATCTAAAAGATTAATGTTTGTTCATTCACAACCAGAGAAATAAGATTTTTGTAACTACATTCCACTGTCATCTACTCCAAAATTATTATTCTGAAATATATTTAAAAAACATAAAATTGATATAGAAAGTCACACATTACTGTACTCTTTCTTCCCTGTAATTTAGGCAAAAATTATAGAAATTGTTTATAAAAATGTCTCTTTCCAGAAATACTGTAGTGCTTGTAAAGAATATTTGTAAATGCTGATATTTTACTATAATCTACGAATTGTAATGCCTTTCTAAAAAATTCTGGACTCAACTTCAAAATCTTACACATCTTACAGAAAACGCTTATTTACACTGCAGGGTATTATACATTTATCCAACTCTAAATTTTAGAGTTTCTGTAACATAGAGTCTTTCCCTTTCATTGTACCACATTGTCACTGCATACACTGTTGCATATATTCACTGGTGATATAATACATGAAATCAAGACTGAATATTTCAGACTGGATTATTAAAATCCAAATTCCATTTTAAACCATCAATGTATTCTTTAAAATTTAGAAGTGATGATAAGAAAATGTAATGTACTCGATAACACCGTACAATACAATGAACAGTTTTTATCATGCGCTGCCTTGAATTCATCCAGGTGAACTGCAGACCTGTTAGTCTGTTTTTCCTTCACATTCATCACAGAAGTGTGGGTAAAAGTGCAGATAATGGTTTATGAGCACTGAATACAACCCAAGCAGAAGGTTATGACAGCTCTGAAATTGCCCCAGCACATATCATAGAGACTACCGTAGTGAAATCTGAACTCTGCCAATTTGTAATCAAGTTATAACTCTAGAAAAAGCACATGCATAGCTTATTTTAATATGGTGTTCTGCATTTTAATTAAACAAACATATGAATAAAATTTCTGCATGTTACCTTGAATTTGGGTCTTCTGATGAAAAGGCAAGCCCATAGCCTGTTTTCACACTCATGTCAGATGCAGAGGTATCCATGCAGCAGGGCTTTTAATTACAATTCTGTACTTAACATGACAAACTACATTTGAATGATATGAGAAATAAACTCATCATGTTACTATGTCCAAGTGATTCAGTGCATTCTGGTAGCAAGTGATAAAACACCATGCACGAACATTGCTTACAATAACACACACACACACACACACAAACACACACATGCACATTTATTATACACCTATATCTATATCTATATATATATATACTTGCTGTTCATAATTGTTATGTTAATAGATGTTCTAAATATCATTATCTGTTAACATAAAGGATGTGTGTGTCACCGTCAAAGTTTTTGATTTGGATATACTGTACAATGTATAACAACTATTCATGTTATGAGAAAGGTCTACGTTGTAATGACTTGTTTCTTGTACTGTGAAAAACACATAGTATTATCAAATTAAGGCACAGGAATTTCTAAATTCCTGCTGGCTTTACCATTTCACTCTGTACAAATATAAAAATATTCCTGTGGATGAAAATATTTTAACCCTTTAAAGTATGGTGAATACTATTTATACCACCTAATTAAACATCAGAAACTTTGAATTTTGCCCACTCAATATGTTTATATGTTTAATATGATAAAAAAAAGCAGTGACTATTTTCCCCAGCACATTAACTGATTGGTCTTTGTAATGGAAATGCATTGTACTGACTCAGGTAGGAACTGAACTGCTCCATGTACTTTGAAATGAGACTTATGCCTCCAAGGGTTAATGAAGTTTGGTGAGGCATATCATAAAATTGCAGGATCATTGCCCCTGTAAATGACTTGTAACTTCTCATACAAGTCAAATGTGATATCATTGCTGCACTGTGACAACTGAGTAGCACACCATGCTATGTGCAAAAGGGGCACAAGATCTGCATGTTAACTTATATTGAGACATAAATTCACACAGTGGCCTAAGACAGTTTAGATACATATTAATATATACTGAGAAATTAAAAGAAATTGTTAACTTGTTAACCTTGAACACTCTCATTGCCTATTTGGTGTGCGTGTAGCACGAATCATGAATTTTGTTCTACAAACCACCTCAGACTTGAATGCTTTTTGGTTCAGTGTATTCTTGAATATTAACAACAATAAAATACATTACTTAAAAATATAGCAAATTTCTTCCTGAAATAAAGAGAATCCTTCCACAGGGAATGCCTGAACTCTGAATATTAATGTTTTGAACACAAATCTGGCTGACTGGATAAGTGAGTGCTGGGGAACTTAGCACTGAGAGAAAAAAAAAAGTTATATAAACCCGTGTTTAATATTTACTGTGTTAGGATAATAAACAAGATTCTTAATTACTGGGTTTTAAGTTCAATTCCTGGTCAGATCTGGGTGCAGATGTTTTCTGTAGGCAGATTAAAGCCTTCACCACTTTGGTGTATCTACTATTAAGAAGAGCTTATGGCATATTATGTGATGTTACAGCCAATTGTAAGAATCAAATTTTACTTTCTGCTTTCCTTTCTGTATGGCAGTACAGTTCTATATTTTCTATAACATGGTACCAGTAGCAGTTCATAGTTCAGTTGATTTGAGGACAGTTATGTATGCTCTTAAATCATGTGTTCTCTCTGTTGATCTTCTGACTAAACATATGACCTTTTCCTATTGTTGCCAAATTTATTGCAGCACATTACCAGTATATTATGTTGTGACAAATTGTAAACAATAACATTTTTCTGTAATGTAATGTTGAAGCAAAATGTATGCTACTTTTGTAAAACATGCAAGTGGACAATTTCTTAGAACCACTGTGGACAGCACTTATCTCAATCACTATGCATGCCAGTGAATAATAGTTGTGTACCAACAGATGTATTTTTTTTTTATTTCAATACAAGTATCGTGCATCTTTACTATTTTTTTTATTATAAGCTACATATGCACAATTATATCATAAAAGCATATATAACAACAGTCTCTCTGTGTAATCTACACTGCTACATGTTTCGACACTTTTGTGTCATCATCAGACAGTTTATAACCAATGCCTTCCTAAGTTACACACGTTCTTCAAATTGCAGCTGTTTAAAATACAATTTATAACATTAAGATGTTTCACCTCAAGCTTATATAAGTTTTTTATATACATGGGTCCGTGCATTGTGAATCAAGTTTAATAATTTTCCAACAAGATGCTACTTATTCAGTTTATTACATTTCTGTAGGCAGCTCTACATGTTTCAGGTCTTGACACCCATCATCAGGAGCTGGTACAACTGTAAATACAACTTCTGGTATTGATTAACTGGATCTACTACAATCTGCTCTCGTTGTTGAGTTTGAACTGATTCATGATTACACATTAATCAGTTCCAACTCAACCACGAGAGCAGATGGTAGTAGATCCAGTTAATCAATACCAGAAGCTGTATTTACAGTTGTACCAGCTCCTGGTGATGGGTGTCAACACCCGAAACATGTAGAGCTGCCTACAGAAATGTAATAAACTGAATAAGTCGCATCTTGTTGGAAAATTATTAAATTCTTATAAAAGTTCTTAGATTGTAGCTGTTGAAATCACAATTTTATAATTTATTAACATGTTAAAATATTGTCATTTTTACAATAAAACAGAATAAAATTTTTCAGTGGTACAATACTCTTGCGCAATCAGTATGTGCTTGTAGCTGCACATACAATTCCTTTGTCGGTGTCACTGTTTTGCTGGTCTGGCATGTACAATACAGTACTTTTATGATATAATTGTGCACTTGTTGGTTATAATAAAAAATAAAAAAAAAATAAAGAGATTTGTCAAAGTTTAACATTTGCTGATGTGAAGTTTTCCTTGTGCCAACCATGAAGGCATGTGAGAGACTGGAGGTTATAGCCCTACTCATTCTTAACCTCAGCTCTAGATGAAGGTCTGATTGGCACAAAACCATTAGAATACCTGTGAATGAATGTGTTCAAGGAAGCAGGACAGCCATACAAGAAGTCTAACTGAACACATAAGACATTTCTTCTACAAGGGAGCCTTTTCAAGACATGATGCACTTCTCCACATATTTTAGACCATGTATATTCTGTTCTACATTGCATTGCTGTTGCCACTGAGAGCAGCAGTATGTTCTCAATGCTGTACAGATCATGCCTTGCAATTGGAAAATATTGACAACACAGAAACACCCACTGTTGGTTGAAGCTCATATTAAGTCATTAGCCCATTATTGTGGCAGTTTACTGCCTTCATTCTGTAATCAGGAGTGGTGAAACATGACAAGATCAGTAAGACCATTACTGGAAGCACTTGCCATAAATTTTCTTCATATAATATATTTTCAAGATACTGCCAATCAAACACTACAGTGGTCAAATATTTCTACAAGATAGTTGTGACATGCTGTACTGTCAATAAGAATTGTAAAACTTGCAGTTTATACACTTATAAAAATATTTTAAGTGTTTATTTAATTCGCTGTAAAAGAAAGAGAGGAAAAAAGTGAAAACAAATGTACTGTTAACCAAGTCATCATGTTTTATCAAGTTTTACAACCAGAGAAATGAAGCACACTCCACTCTATACAGTATAGTTGTATCAAGCAGCATGTGTTCAACCTTCCAGTCATATACAAAGAAAACTGAAAGTATGAAAAGAAAATACATTTTATTTATATTAAAATCTTTTGGGATTTGGTGCTCTGTTGATTTGTATCAGAATACCTTTCCAAATAAATATTGTAAAAAATATGTAATGAAGAAAAGTAGAAAACACAAACTAACCTACTGTTTTAAAAAGTTTAAAAACAACAACAACTTTTTTCTTCATATGAGTGCATCCCAACAGCAAATAGTGTATAACAGGTAAACACTATAAATGTTTACAAAACCAAAAATGAAAAATTGTTAAAGTTAGACATTGGGCAGCAGCAGTAGTAACAGAACTCAATAACAACAATAAATCTGTAATTCTGAGGAGAAAAATGTTCCTTGTGGATGGTTAGCTGATTAACTGCAAGCACACCTGTGTGTTTTTTCTAGGAAATTAATAGCAATCACTGTAGTCTGATTCATACCAGAATTACATTTATCTTATTAACGGATCACATGCTTGCACAAACTTTGGAAGTGGCATTTCACTGGTTGACACTGAATTCATTGCTATTCAATCAGTACATGAGGAGGAAACTGAAAGTTTTGAAAGCTGCAAACTGGTAAATAAATTTGTAGAATCAGATTCATGCATAAAGTAAATTACTGTGTTTTCATGTTAACAGTGTACAATATATTAATAATATTAATAAATTACAAAACACATTATTTCTTAGTCTCATTGCAGATTCCAATTAAAATATATTTTGTAAATTCTAAAAGACTGTGGCACCAAGTGGTATATCAGAACTAATTAGAGTTGTTGGATATTATTATACAAGAGTCACTGGCAGCAGCTTTCAACTAAAATTGTCACCCTCAAGCACTGTGACTTGCAATCAAGAAATTACAGGAGTGTGCATTATTACTTGAAAATGCTAGACAGATAAAACAAATAATTCAGTGAAATATGATAAACTGTACAGAGATGATGAGCCATTGGCATAGGTGCGAAGTTCAATATTGTATGATACATGGCTGGCAACAACGACTACATGTTTTGTCTATATTAACATATAGTATCACTTAATAAATGCACATCATAATCCTTTGTCGTAACATACACTTCTTTTTACTTTTTGTGTTCACCCTGCATGCGAGAAAGTATTGTTACCCACAGTAAAAAAGGTACAAGAAGAAACAGTGTTGAGTACTTTCAAATGTGAAATACATAAAGTGAAATTTAAGAAGCTCTTTCACTAATAAATTCAGTGCAGGAGGTGTCACTCTCAAAACTGACTCACTGACTGGCTGAATTATGGACTCCATGCAGCAAAGTCTTTCTTGATAAGCTAACAGTTCTGTAGCTAGTTAAGACATTCCCCACATTTTATGGAACCCAAAGGTTCATCGCCGCATACACAACAGCCTCCTGAGCCACAGCAATTCAGTCCACACATCTCCACCCCGATTTCCTGAGGACCAGTTTTAATATTATTATTCCATATACATCTGGGTCTTCCAAGTGGTCTCTTTCCCTCGCATTTGCACACCAAAACCCTGTTTGCACCTCTCTCTGTCCCACACAAGCTACATGTCTCGCCCATCTCATTATTCTTGATTTGATAAGCTGGATACTATATGGTGAGGAGTACAGATCATGAATCTTGTCACTGTGCACATTCCTCCAATCCTTTGTTTCCTCATCCCTCTTAGGCCCAAAGATATTCCTCAGCACCCTACTCTCAAACACCTCCCTCAATGTGTCAGACCATACTTCACACCCACATAAAACAACAGGCAAAAGTTACAGTTCTATTTATTTTAATCTGTACATTTTTGGATAGTAAACTGGAAGACAAAAAAATCTGGACCGAATAATAGCAGGCACTCCCTTAGTTAACTCTGCTCTTATTTTCTTCATAAATGCAGTTTTTGTCGGGGTTGCTCCAAAATATTTTAACTTTGCCACATCGTCAAATATTAACCTAAAAACCACATACAGGCTCAGAAATGACGAACTGTCTTAACAAATATGAAGCAGCATCTATCACATGAAGGCATCTACTTTGTACTTCTGAAAAAGAAAAGTAGGCTGGCCCCACTTGTTATTATAAGTGCCTTCAGATATAAATCTGGCATCAGACAGGAAAATGGTTTTCCATCATGGTTATATGGAAATAAATATAGTAATGTACTTCTGGGTATCACAAAAGATGGCGGGGAATTTCGTGGCTGTTGGCTTCACAGCAGCAGTGCACACACCACTGCCCATCATGCCCAACAACAGAACAAGTATGGATCTCTGTATACACCACATTTTCTCAAAAGAGTTTCAAAAACAAGTAATTAATTTACTACAAGTTTAATTTGCTGTTTTGAAACAAGTTCTGTAGACAAAGATTAGAAATATAATCACTTGATGGGTGAAGTGACAGTGGCAGAACATGATGACATAAGTCAAAACACATCAATGGGACTTCTTATAATTGTTATCTTTGTAATGATAGATTGCTAAGGCCTTTCATATGAATCTCAAGATGGGTTTAGTCATCCTAGGTCTCTGCTTCCCCTCTCTCATTAACAGAAAACCAGTTATGCAAGGTGGATTCTTTTCATTCTTTCCAGATGTATTTAATTTTGTTCATAACCTTGTATCTATATTTCCACCCTTTATAAATGGAATTATAATGGTGGTAATTTTAATTACAGTGTCTACCACCATTGCTCAGGAACACAAAAAATGCTGTCTTGTAGACTGGAAGAAATCCTTCTGTTTCTGAGGAACCTGCTGCCTCCATTGTCAATGTCTTTTTCTTTTTTAGTGGAAGACAGACAAAAATTGTAGTAGCCAGAAAAAGCCCACCTCTATACCACTTCGTTTGACACAAAATCCCAAATGAACCTTGACAGCATAATATTTTGCAAAAACCTGCAATAAGATACCTTTGGCATGTGTGGTTATTAAACTGACAAGTGTAAGTTTTGTTTGCCTCCATGAATTTCTCCCTCTTTCCACTGTTTTGTATTCTCCCTGTCCTCAACCACACAAACTCCTCATCATTCAATTTACTTAAAGTAATACCACTGTTGAAATTACTGGAGGGCATTTGAACATGGGAAGGGATCATAATAACTTCACTGCAGGACACTAGGAAAGCAGGACTGGAAAGTAAAATGGTAGGAATTAATCACATTCAACCTTGAAGTACTTTTTCATGGGAACTTGAATTTCTTAATCTGCCATTTATGAAGTCTGGGAAGAATAGTTCTTCCTAGTTCAACAGTCATGATAAAACTGAATTCTGACTACTATTATTATTATTTTTTTTCTTTGTGGCAGTATCAATGGCTAAAAACCCAGCCAATTTCGCTCTTCAAAAAATCTGCCTGGACATATATTTTATGTCTCAAAAAGAGGACATGTCCGGGAACAAGGCGACATATAGAATGGTAACCTGTGGTTGGTGCAGATAAGAGGTGGAAGGAACCAACACATTACCATAAAAATTAAGCTGTCTTAAATTAACTGGAGGGCAACACACTGAATTTGTACATAGTACATTATTCACTTCATTCTTCGTTTCGTAATATTTTCCCTCTTTGTCAGTTATACAGTATCCAACATGAAGAGGTGACTGAATTGTGAAAGTGGGAAAGGTGATTATGGCACTAAGATAATATGCAAACACATGCTTGGTTAGACTCAGAAAACTCAGTCCCCAGTCTGATAATCGAACCAGGAACCAGCCAAATATGAAGCTGTATTCCCCATGATGACATCTCCACGTTTGATTAGAATGTTTGTGTTAGATATACAGTAACTGTAATGATCTGAACTAATGTACAGATTAGTTAAGTAAATTGTAATTGTTTAGACATACTGAACAGAATGATAAATTAAGGACCAAACTTGATAAAAACATTGCAGATTTTCGTCCCTTTAAACCATTTTCCTGAGGTTATACAACGTACAACTTAACTAACTATACAAATACCTGGACTATACCACGTACTGGAAACCATTTTGAAGATGTTGCCATAGCAATACGTTTTGTCACTCTAACTATAGGGGCGCTGTTGTAGGTCACTTTCGAATATGTGTGTCTTGCCCCGTATTAAACATTAGAATTTTTGTGTTTTACAATATAAAATTTATTAGTGGTGCTGTCTACCTATGTAATTAATGTATCGCACATTTAAATGAGTGATAAACGTGAAGTGTAAGTCTGTTTTTACGTAGCGATGTTCAGCTAAATTTAGTACAGCAATTCGGTTGGAAGGCTTTAGCTTGTTAGACAACAGCCTAATTTTAATACAGAATTCATGTTCTAACCTGTTCGAATTCCTTGCAACCTTTCTTACACATTAAACGTTAGAATATGATACATAACCTATATTTTTAAAATTGTTGTCTGGAACCCATATTAAATTCTTTATAATAAGTGAATAACATAGATTTTTGGAAAATAATGCGGTCGTATGCCAGAAGCAAGTTGCCGTAATAGTGTAAAAGTCCCGCTGAAGGTAAGTGGTATGAAATGTTACGCTGTGTCGACTTAGTACTTTGACAGTTTACCCGGCGTAACATTCCAACAGACTTGATCTGCAACAACGCCTCTGCGAGAACAAATAATCCTGTTATGCGTATCCCTCAGAATGGCAATTATGGGAGTCCGATGCCTTCATGGGGCCTTGCGCAAGGGTATGTTGGAACACCTGCAATTCTGTAACCGTGCATGTCTTATCGCGCATTTACGCCACGACATCAGCTGTCATATTATTGCAGAATTGGGGCTGTGTGTATTTTACTGAATTATTCCAAAACATAACCAGAATCGGGAAAATGTAGGAGTTGAAGGCTATCCTTACTGTCCTCAACCTTCTTTCTCATTCCTTCCAGGTATCTCAATCCACAGCATTTTCCTCATACATACATTTATTCATTTTTATACCTGCTTCAAGCTTTAATGTTACCAACTTGCTCAGCGTATTTCAGCCGTATGAACTGCGTTTTTGTAACCAGATCTAATATAATGTAATCCCCTGAGAATGATGGGTGTTATAACAAAACATCTTACATGATCTAACTTTGATGTACCATAAAAGTAAACAGTGATTGTGTTCCCACAATATCCAGTTAACAACAGCAAATTCATGTACCATTTGCCACTTAAGTGGGGAACTCAGGTGATTGAAACATCTTGGCTCCAGTTTTCCAGTATGGCAGTAGACTGTCCTGACTTCCTGGCAAAGTGTTAGATGTTAACACTCTACTGTACCATCATACTACACAATTTACTCTGCATGTTCTTCAGTGAATTGTCATGAACAACATAAGTACACTTTCTTTTAAGAGATATATGAAGTAACAGTAAAGAATGTGGCAAGTAAAAGCATATATTACAGAGACAATGGAGTTGTTTGGCACCTAACTATTTTCCCAGGAAACTTTAGGAGGGGCTACGGTCATATTGCAAAAGCAGAGCGATTTGGAGGTTTACAGTCAACCGGGTCCTTTTGTAAACTACATAATTAGGGAGTTCTTTGCACAGTGAACCATGGTTCCTGGTGTAAACGGGCGACAGACTGGAACAGTGCCGAAGACTAAGCCTCACAATGATTCATCACGTGATGTTGTGTGGCAGTCAAGGAGAGAGCAGAGTTATAATAATATTCCTAACAACCTTGTGAGTATTCTTGTCTTAATATTTCAGCACTTCCAATTTATAACTGAGTAAAATCAAGGGGGGAATATGTGATTGCTGGTAAATTAGGAAAAGGCTAGTTGACGTGGTGAAGTTGTTCTATTCATATACACAAACTGACTGTTTAGAAAATACCCAGACATATCAGGAAGTATCATTCATACTTTTGTGAGAATATTCTGTGGAATTACCTGTTATAACATTGTTCTACTACTGCAATAGAGTTTTTGGATGTGATTTCAATTGTCATTTCCAGTCATTTTAATCATGTGAGTGAGCTTTAATTCCCTAAGTGGGCATTAGGTAATATATTGCTCATGAAACAGCAATTTATCACAACCCAGTAATACACAGTTGTACAGGAGATAGAAAAGACTTGAGAGATCCTGAATAGACCGGCACAAAAGCATATTACTTTTTTACAAAAGTATGAGGAGAAACAGTTTTTTTTTGTGGTCACAATATTTTGACAGAAGGTGTATTGTAACCCAACTGTCTAGTAATGTGGGAATCTCAGTTTGATGAATTGTGTGGGTTGCAACAAATTGTTTCATGAGTGATATAATGTTATACTGGCAAGGAAAGCGGCCTTGTGCTGGGTGAGGAACAGACACTTTTACTGTCACTGGATACAGTTCCTTCATTTATGTGAAATTGTGGGATGTGGATTACTTGGTAATTATTTATTAATGAATAAAATGTGGTCAAGAAGTTTCAATATCATACATACCATGCAACATATTCTACAATATCCTTTTAATTACCATATACAGTGTAGTGCATGACATTTGGTAATTATAAGGATAATGGTCAAAATGGTTTACATTGGTATGAATTCAGTGAAACAGAAGAGACTGACCTTGGAATATAGTGGTCAGTATTTTTAGTTAACACAGTACATGATAGGAATAAGCATTGGAGGAGTGCTAAAAATAAATCTTTTGAGTCCAGCCTAAAATAACTTCAGGGGGATGCTTAAATAGCCATGCTGTGTCACTTCTGGTTGTACTGTAATGCAGCTACTTGGTGTGGGAGTGACTGCTTGTATGTGTCTGTGTTTATATCATCGCAAAAATGGCCTCTGGTAAGGGTAAACAGTCTAATGCTTGCAACATGACCTACCAATATGTCTTTGGTTTTCCGGGGTTTGAGTAATTGATGAACATTTGAATGGTGTTATCAGGCAGTGTGATATTAGAATTTCTGTCTTCATTTGTGTGTAACATAATTGTTGCTGCCTAAGTATTCATATGTATTTCTATTCAAAATGTGGAGTCAGTATCTTTTTACCATTACTTTTCCCCAGTACTTAAAAAGTTCAGTAGAATTAACCATGTGCGAAATGCATGCGCGATATACCGGTATGTGGTATCTATTTTCCACTGAACAAACATAACTGCTTGTGGCATCATGCCAGCTTCCATGCTTTTGAGATGTATGGCTTTAAGTCATTATTTTAATGAAGCTACAGTTGACAATATTTGAGGTTAAAACTAAAGTACAGTTCTGATTGCCTTTGTCAGTAACATAATTTTAAAATTGTAAAGCCCCAAAGTTCAGAATTACCATTGAATATACAATAAATCATATTGTGAGTAGGGAATGGGCTGAGGATTATATCTGATTGGTTAAAAATTTCTGTTTTGCTGAATATGTTTTTTGAGTGGAAATTAGATGTGATTTTGTCAGCTATGTGTTAAAGTCTTAACCCTAATGCATTTGATTTTTTAAAATTAGAAATTGTTGTACTCTGGGTGTGCTTGTGAGTGTGGATGGCTTGGCTGCCTTTGCTTGTTCTCACCTTAATTTTCATGGTTTGCCCACAGTACATGGTTTCTGAATGTTCTGCTGTTATTTTAATGATGAAATTATTTTATAACTGCTTGAATTCATGAACTTCAGTGGCAAAATTTAAAGTGAAGGAAAAAGAAGAAGCCCATAAAGATAATGTGTGGACAGATTTATATGAACCATATTGTAGGTTTTATGCAATGTTTATGTAAATGCACATGAAGAATGTGGCTCCATTTGTGTGTGGTGTCTGTGGTCGATTAGTTGGGGGAATTCTTATAATAAAACCAACTAGATGCACTAATTTCTCAAATTTATTTTTGGAATAAAATTCTACATGTTTCGGACAGTTCCTCTGTCTATCATCAGGTGTTTTTCACTGTACACACAGCAATGGTATATGTCATACAGGTTTGCTGACAGCTTGCAAGCAGGATCAGGACGTTCTGTCCTGATCCTGCTTGCAAGCTGTCAGCAAACCTGTATGACATATACCATTGCTGTGTGTACAATGAAAAACACCTGATGATGGACAGAGGAACTGTCCGAAACATGTAGAGTTTTATTCCAAAAATAAATTCGAGAAATTAGTGCATCTAGTTGGTTTTATTGTAAGAATTTATTATGATGCACGGTTACCTGAATGTCAAATTAGTTGGGGGAAATAATAACGGTGTATTAAGCCTCCATGGGAATCCTTATAAAAACAATAACAAAAAAATATGGTAAGGAAGTACTATGAAGACTGATCTTAAGAATGCTTTCTGTGAGGATGTGAACAGGGTGGAATTGTTTTACAGTGGTGTAAGACAATGCTTAGTATTAGTATTGTCGAACTTTGCATGTTGTTACTTCAGGTTTTTTTGTTTGTTTGTTATATATTGTTATGTGTAGACTACAAGACTGGTAGGAAGTGATTTGGCTGACCACCAGATGAAACAGTCATTTTGTCACACCAATAAAATGATGTTTTTCGTATTGTCGGTCAGTTCAAAACTGTGACGAGGGTGCAGAAGAGACAGATACAGACTTGTTGATACCATAAGACTAACTAGCTGGGTAGGTGGTGGACTGCCTACATGGAGTAGAGTCCTTCTTGATAAATGAACATTTGCTTAGGTAGTCACAAAATCCACTGCATTTTAATGAATCTGAAGGCTGTGTATCACGTGGGAAAGAATCTGCAACCAGTTCTTACCCTTAGCCACATTAATTCATTCCATAACCTGCTACCTTATGTCTTTAGAATGAGTTTAAGATTATTTTCCATCTATGCGTAATTCTTCCATGTGATTTTTTCCCTTTATTGCTCCTGGCCAAAATGATATATACATTTCACTTTTCCACCATATGGCATGCGTGCCTTGCCCGTCTCATGTGCCTTGATGTGATCATCTTAAATAATAATATTTGGCAAGGAACACAAATTATGAAGTTGTGTGTCTAAAAATACAACTAAATGTGAAACATTGACAGTTACACTATGAGATTGGTCACAGCTATTTAAACATGTCAGCTGCCAGTTCTAGGGTGACAGAATTATTGGACTTTGGAAATAAATATGTATGTATGTATGTATGTATGTACTTTTCTTTTCACATTGCCTGCATACTATTTACTTACATAGGAGTCAGATGTAAACTGTTCCACATTACCCGGAAACCCAATGCCATGTTTGTTGGCCCATGTTGTACTGTATGTCACTGCCTTTGTGTGAACTGTTTATTTCCTTGTAGGTTACCTTGGACTGGCAGCCTGCACCAGATATGGGACACAATCGAACACGAAAGACAAGTAATACTCAGTCAGCATCACTTGACTGCTGTGATCTTGGTAATATTTCCTGACACTAATTACACACAGATATTACAAAATGTGTTCATGTGTACTTCATGCTGCCAAGCCTGTTATATGTAAGAATTACTAGGCTTTCTCTAACTGCTTAACACAGTAAGTTTTCTGTTCCCAAAGTAAGAAGTAGCAAGTTTTTGTACTTTTCATAGTGTGTGGTCTTCTTCAGTGTGAGCTGAGCATGTCATCCAGTCACCAGTGTGTTAAAGTACTTGAGTTTCTCATGAAGTTTGGCATGTCATTTTAGGAAATGGTACAAACTTTTAAATGCCATGTCCCCCCCCCAATTTGCCTAATATTTGGTACTACCCTGACTTTTTGGGTTAATCCTCATTTGGGGGATTTTCTGCATATTCAGCAGCTGAAAATATTTTGTGTGAAAGAAGGGTGAATGGATGGAGGCTAATGGAATTAATTGGGAAAGTAAATGGATGTCCTCAGATAAGGGCTACGCTGATGCTGCTGTGTAATTATCAGATCCCACATGCCTGGTTATGAATGTTTTTTTGCAGTGATGGTGTACCAAGTCACCAGAGCCTTGCCATAGTGTGTGGATTCTGTCAATGCCATATCATTTTGCTGAATAACTGGTTAATATCCTGCATTGAAAAATGCAGCCCTGTAATGTACATTCCCTGCTTGAATGCTTAATTTGGTGGGTTAGCATTGTGTGATTGTTTTTTAGTAATATATTCTTTTTGGGTTCCCAGGACCAGAAGGTGGTGTCGTACATGACAACAGCAGATTTGCATCACCTCACTACTCTCATGGAGAAGAGCAGGTAACATGTGGTTCAAATTTTTGGTTACATTATACAACAGACCAATGTCTGTTTTTAATACAGTAGAATTCTAGTTATCCCAGACCAGTGACCATGAGAAGACACAAATAATCAGAGACACGGATAATCCAATGTGTTTTATATAGTGCATTCACAAATCTTCTTCATTTAATTTACATTTTCTTTATTACACATTTCAGTTTTGATTCTGAAAATTAGTTTGCCACTGCAACTTGGTTTGTGGACCGATTAGACTTTTGTCAGGGCAGTACCAATTTTCATGGTGGCTGTAATGACACTGTACTCATACCCTGTCTGGGCGATATGCAGTACACGAGGAAAGTGTTGAAACTGGCCTGGGATAGAACATAAAATGTTGCACTGTGTGTGTTTGTGTGTGTGTGTGTGTGTGTGTGTGTGTGTGATGCCACTTGGAGCACAGTGAGACTGCATCTGTTGGCCCTTATGGCATTCTCCATGTACCCTGGTGGTCTGTTGCTGGTACATTACATCAGGCATCATATGTACTACCGTGGATAATGGTCAGTGGTGGATACAAAGCTCTCCATTGTCAGGGTCATGAAATTATACAGCAGAGTCTCGATCTTTGCAGTTAATTGGAAATGATAAAAGTTGCAAACACCAGACTCCATATTCAATATAAGACACCTGTTTGGTTCCAAGAACTTGTAAAGTGCCATAACCTCAGAAAACATAAAGAGTGTATAATAATAATAATAATAATAATAATAATAATAATAATAATGGCAAGAGACATCCATATCGTATAATAATAATACAAAAATAACAATAATAAGCAAAAGTGATACCAGTAATAACAGGGGCAACTGGAACCATCTCAAAATCATTTAGCCTATTCCTGAGCCAACATACCAGGACAGCACAAAATCAAGGAACTGCAAACAACAGCCATATTAGAGATACTGCACCCATACTACAGAAAGTACTAACATAAACGTACAAAACATATTTCACATGCAAAATAACATTACATTTAGTACAAATTATAAGTACAGAACAGCTGCAACACTGTATACCCTAGAAATATGATTTGTTTCAGGTATATAATTGTAAATAATAATAATATTTATTTACTGCAATTGGGTTGTTACCCGGTGGCAGTGGTTATTTTACATGTAAACAAACATGAAATTGGTTACTACTAAATTTAAGTC
>Ga0123355_10006532_pt1 | contig 17298 bp, 9 predicted proteins | sample TergutEmb28metaG_3_FD_89872 | JGI IMG/M metagenome (GOLD analysis project Ga0123355, IMG submission 89872) | Embiratermes neotenicus P1 segment gut microbial communities from Petit-Saut dam, French Guiana - Emb289 P1 | ecosystem: Host-associated > Arthropoda: Insects > Digestive system > Gut ...
ATTATGAATAGTGCTGCCGTCATAAAGCAAGAACGCCAAGACGACCTCAGGAGAGCTACACGTACTGTTGCCAAGAGGGTTGAAAAGTGCACTGAAGTCGATGGTGGGATTTTTGAATACTTACTTTGAACTGTTGCAGTTTATTGAGATCATCTACATAGCCAATAAATGCAATCAATACATCATTTGTCTTTCCTTCATAACTTTTGTATAGCTTTTTATGCGTAACATTCAAACAGATGTATTTGCACACTCACCGAAAATTGGACACATGTTTATTTGAACTTATTTACTCGGAATAGTCCATAGTACCACCTCCTAAAATATTTATTATTCCTCCTGAAACACCCTGTATTCATAAGAACTAGGTGATTTAGATTAGGTTCTGGCTGTCATTCGGAAACCAAAGGATGAATTCAAAAGATTCAGTTGAAACAGTCAATTAAAAGTGACAGCAGTACAAATAAATCCACTTTTACTGACAGTAAAATTGTTTCTTGTTACTTACTTACTCCACAGTGCAGAGTCCTTCTTGAGAAGCTAACGGGTTTGCAGCTAGTCAAGAAATTACCCGCATTTCACGGAACCCGAAAGTTCATTACCGCACTCACAAGCGTCCGCTACCTGTCCCTATCCTGGACCAGCTCAATCCAGTCCATATACCCACATCCCACCTCCTGGAGATCCATCCTAATATTATCCACCCATCTACGCCTAGGTCTCCCCAGTGGTCTCCTTCCCTCCGGTTTCCCCACCAAGAAGCTATACAACCCCCTCTCCTCACCCATACTCGCCACATGCCCAGCCCATCTCATTCTTCTCGATTATATCACCCGCACAATTGTGTTTGTTACATATAAAAAAATTCACGAATTTCACACTAATCGTTTATACGTACTAAATTGATGGCTGATATGCAGTTAGTTTAGTTCGAGATAATTAAAATAATAGTAGCCCATTAATTGAATTTCATTTATTAATTACTTGCATTGTTGGTGTTTTAAATACAAACTTTAATTTAGTACCCCACGGCGCAGCAGCCCCTAGTTGGCCAGAACCTGCCCATTAACGTAGCTTGACGATCACACTCTGACACAACGTATTAGGTAGGAGTCCTCTGGACAAGTGATCAGCCCGACAGAAAGACAACACACAACACCCACAACAGACATCCATGCCCCCGGCAGGATTCGGAACCCTAATCGGGGCTTGCGAACGGCCGCAGACACCTACGTCTTCGACCGCGCGGCCCCTGGGAACGGCTTATCTAAACTTAATAACTTTATGAATAAACATGATGCCGAAAGGTTGTGGGAGGAGACTTGAACCTGTGTCCGCTCTATTCTTGAAAGAATTTTCAAATAGATTTCTATGTTTTGCTGACCGTGCATCTCAGTATAATCTCAGTAATTAACCAACTTAATGCACAAATTCTTGTTTTATAATAAGTTTATTATATTCCTCTACATGTTTCGAGCACTATGTGTTCATCATCAGGAGGTCAAAATTGTATTATACAGCATCCGGTGTCATCACACCTGTAGGTGGCCGTCCGTTGTACAGAACAGAACCAGTGTTTTCTCAACCTGTGCACCGGAAGGCCACCTACACGTGTGATGTTAACAAATGTTGTATAATACAATATTGATCTCCTGATGATGAGCACATAGTGCTCGAAACATGTAGAGGCATAAAATAAACTTATTATAAAATAATAATTTGTGCATTAAGTTGGATAATTACCAAGATTTCAAATAGATGTCGCTTTTCTGCGTCAAATTAAACCTTTCCAATTTGTGATAATGCTCATCCAGAATTGTTTGCAGCAAAAGTGAGACATATTACATTTCTTGACCAACTGCGATTTCTTCTTTGCATATTCGCGTTGTCATTGGATCACCACAAGGTGATAAATTTCTAAGAAATCCAGAAAAGGTAAAGAATTTGCTCAGGGGTCTGAGAAATTACACCCCCACTGGAAGGTGATTATTACACTCACCCATTTCAGGGTTTTCAGCTCCAATTCCTGAGTAACTGAAGCGTGAAATTTTAAAATGCTCCCTTTTTCTGGAGTAACAAGTTAAACTGTGACAGCATAATGAAACTTTCGGAGACAAATGACAGAGGTCGTCTTTTTCACTCGGATTTTGGTGGTCCTGTGCGTAAAGTTACTCCGAAGTACCAAGAGTAATGAATAAAAACTGGTGTTTGAACCGCAATTATATCTAGGGGAAAGAAACCAAAGTAAAGTCTGAGAATTTGTCAAGCCAGTAGCTATTGTCTGTATGAATGCTAATCCCTCAATTTTATACAGACCAATATAAAAAATGAGGGCCTTATTGTGGAGTCGGAAATGACAATATTACAACTGTTTCGTAGAAATTGTCAATTAAAACCAAAACAATGACGATGTAACTTGACTTCTGGTTTTCAGGAAAAAAAAATACCTACTCAAGGAAGATGGGGACCGCGGTAGCACAATGGTTAAGGTGCTGTGCTACAAATCGGGAGGTCTCTGGTTTGATCCCAGATTGTGTCATTAGAATTTTTCATTGACATAATCCTTCCGATCGCACTATGGCCCTGGGGTCGACTTAGCCTCAAACAGAAATGAGTACCAGGAGCATTTTCTTGGGGTAAAGGCGGCCGGTGCGTAAGGCTGACAACCTTACCACCATCCTGTGCCGTTGTTATGTAATCTGGGAACCTTAACTTCCTGGAACCCTCTGGGCCACTCCAGGCCTGTAACGGGGATGGCTTTACTTTTGTTTTTACTTAAGGAAGATACTGATGGAGATGCATCCATTACATCATCATCATCATCATCATGTAACTATAATGGAGTTGGGCCACTTTTTCACCCCTTTCCGGTATCACACATCCAGAAGTCGCTTCCGTGGTGTTACCTGGTCCCTCGTGCCTTTTGGTGTGGACTTCTTATTCCCAAAACACGCCATGATAAAACTAGCAAAGCTTAAGAGGATTTACCCTGCTTTGGGCTCGTAACCCATTCAGGGGAATTTCTAACCACTGGTAAAGTCCTACAAGTAGTAGCCCATTACATCTGACGTGGTATAAATACAAGTATCCTAATTAAGTAAAGTGATTCATATAGCCAGTATATAGATGTTGTAAAGCAAGTTTATTAAACTGTTCCCAAACACAGAATAATGGCGAAATGACTGGTCTTATCGGAAACGAATGCCAATAACTAGCCCTAAAAGCAGATTAACTGAAATGTAACGATTATTCTACTACGCCCTTCAGAAATGTCTGGGAAATATTTACCTACAGACACAGTGTCACATCTCTGAAGATAAGGATCTACGGCAATACCGCTGTGAGACCCTAAAAATTCGAATTTCCTTCCTCGTACTTTCCATCTTGTAGAGCCTTACGATTGGTGGGTGTCTGGTGAAGGATTGCTGGAGAAATCTGTTAACAGTAGCCTATTCTTTAGACAGAAGCCGGGTCATCGAATGTATGTTGTGTCAACCTCCTGACACTGTTCCTGACGTGGCCTCCGAAGGCAGTTAATGACAGGGGAAACCCAGGCAACGCTATGTGGAATGTTGTAATTTATTCAGATGTTGTGAGCTACGCTTGCCTCCTGATTCTATTTTTATGTGCGCATTTCCGAAAGGCATTTTACAAATGTCTGAAAGATTGCTCTGATACCACAATTAATTACAGCCGTTCTTGGGTGTACGCATTTTACCACACTTTAAATGTTTCTTATTCTCGCCCTGTAGGCTGATTCTACAAGCTTCCAGCACCGATATATTGGATATATGACTGGTCTCAAAGAACCAAATGAAATGTCGAGGAATTGTAGAATATCACATTTTTGTCAGTTCCAAAATCCAGCTTTTTTTCTGTATGTATTATATGAAATATTTGTTAACTGCAAGTGGGTAGCCACCCGCTGGCAGCAGTACAGTACATATTTACGCACTAAACAATACACAGAACGACACAAAACAAGCAATACATAGAACACAAAAATTTGGAAGAGTGCGGGGCCGTTCCACATTTTAAAGAAATATTCAAAATTCACAGAAACTGATTACAAAAATGTACACTTCTATTTTATGACCATCCAAATATAAACTATTTCGAGAAAAAAATTTCAAGCTATTTATTGCGCTGCTGGGCAATATTATCCTGAAGAAATAAAAATAAATTCTTTAATTATTATTAAAATTCCTTAATAAAATAATTAATTACAGGCTGCAAGGATAAAGAAAAATACTCTAGAATGCCATTAAACCTTATTCTACTAATGTGGAGAATAGGATGATTTCCTAATAACGCCAGCAAATGGCAGATGGGATTCAACTCGGCGTTTAAAGGGTTAAACTGGGGCACAAGTGAAACAGTGCTGTGGCAAGCAACACGACAAACTCGGACTGCTTTGCTTTGTGCCGTGTTCTTGTCCACGTAGACTTACGTGTCCCATTTATTCACTCAAAATCTCGTTTCTACTCCACGCTGTGGTCAGGGGATGGAGGACATGCAAGACAAACAGCTCAGCCGCCCATTTTAAGACACCTTGCAAACATCGAGCCCTTATTCTGAAGTGGCCAAGTACAGTGATACCTCGGCTAACGAAGATAATTCGTTCTGGGATCACATTCGTTAGCCGAAACGTGATTTCCCGTAGGTTTCTATAGAAAATTGTGCAATTCGTTCTGAATGCTGCCCACTATTTAAAGATAAGTTTTATAAAATAGTAAAAAGCACACTATAAAAGGGCAAAAACTCACCAAAAGCTGAGATGAACAGCTACCCAACTGGATGAAGGAGAATGGAAAGTAGAATGAAAAACTGACGATCTTTACGCTATTATATTGAAAATATATTTTGCAGTACACTTTATAGTATTAAACTGAAAATATGTACACAACGTTTTTACTGTTCTTCTTCCAAATTTTCAAAGTTTATTCAAGGTAAGTCTCCTCTTCTTCAGTAGCTGGCCTCTGTCTGTTTGCTAAAGGAGAAGTAAAAAATCTGTCCAAAGTTGATTGAACTACTCTTAATCTCCTGAAATGGCCCGACCGTTCATGTTTACTGCTTTATGTTAGCGCGCGCATCCACTAAAATATTCGTTAGCTGAATCCATATTCGTTAGCCGAGTCCGAAAAACAGCGAAAAAATCTTCGTTAGCCGAAAACTTCGTTAGCAGGGGCACTCGTTAGCCGAGGTATCACTGTAGAGCCCCCGCCATTTTCGCACGTACATTCCACTGGACACGCCCTCCCACAATTGTTAATGTTAATCTTCCGTGAATTGTAATCAATACACGCTGCACGGTGCGAACGAACAGAAGACACACGCGTTTAAAACAAAAGTTATATATTTTAATTTCATGTATATGTAAAGGTAAAGTTCACCCTATAACAGGTCACGAAGGCCCAGAGAGGGAGTAGAGGTATAGTTCTACTCTTTCTTTAACCACGGCGTTAGATGGGGTTGGATGGTCAACTCCACGCCCCGGCTGCTTTACCCCCTGGAAAGGCCCGATACCCATTGTTTAGGAAGCTGGTTGGACCCCAGTTTCGGTCTGGACGGGTGCAGAAAATCTCGTCCATACCGGGATTCGATCCCCGGACTGTCCAGTCCGTACCGAGTCGCTATACCTACTGAGCCATCCCGGCCCACATTACCTTTAAATACATGTGTGTGTATATATATATATATATATATATAATGTTCCAGTATTTTTTATGTTAAAGACGGCTAACTTATAAATCCAAAAGGAGAGATGACATGTGCAAAAAATGGACCCGTAATAAGTATAGTTTAAATCACCAGACAACTTCAAATGTTGTTACCAACCTTCACTGACAAATTTAGTCAAAGTCCTTTCAGTAGTTTCGGAGAACAACACGTACGTTTGGAAATAAACTACCTCCAAATTATGTACTGAATTTATTTTCATTCTTAAAGATAACAAACCACACAGCCTTTGCCCTTGTGTTATGCCACACAGCATAGATTCAAAGTTGGTTACTGACGTTTCACAAAAAAATCTCGGTCTCATTTCCAGGGGTCAAGCAGTAAAAGAAGAATTCATTTATTCCTTAACTAAGAAGGCCAGAATTAGTTTCCACAGCACATACAGCCTGAAAGCTCCTAAAACACATCGTAAACCTGCATATATGCTTCCTACTCTTGTCTCAAACATTTCATAATTCAAATTCATTAACAGTGTTGGAGAATATTTCACAGTTTTCCCCATGTTCTCCGTTGATAAATAAGCTTAAACAATCTCGTATGTATGTGTTTGTGTAGGTTCGTAGGCACTATACTTATTATGTCGACATTTTGAAAGCAAGAACATCAAAAACGAAATTTTATGCAGCGGTGAAAGTGTATTAGCAACGAAATATCAAGTCCCGTCGACTTTCTGACGCAGTTCTATGTGCGAGTGTGGGTGGGAAATTGATTACCCAAATGGATTTTAAACTGCAACAGCTCGGAGCAGCGAACCGCAAGCGTTGAGTTGCGGTTTGTATGGTGATACGTTTAGAAGAATCATATTTCTGGCGAACCTGTGCCTATGTAGCGGAATATCCATCACAGACAGTCGTTTCTGTATATGAATTCCTTTATCTATCTAAACAGCTCGTGCTGATGTTGCCTTCAAAGTCACCAGGCATCTTTTTGAAGCAGAAAATGCTTTATCAATAAAATACGTTAGTCCTTCTGTCACTCCGTGAGCTACTAGCAGAGACAAAACCCTTTCGAAAAATTTTCATGAAATTCAGTTTTAGATGTTCTTCAAAAGAGCTGGGTTACGTGAAAATCTTTTAGATACATCATCCCCGTTGCGTTTTACGTAAATTACGAGGAGGTAGGTACGTCAAAACACAACTGACTTTGTATCTGTTTTATCAGGCTGACGACATGTTTCGGCCATTCTGAGCCATCTTCAGGTCACAAAAATGTATAATGAGTAAAAACTATACAGTGTATGATCATTAGTTGTGGTATATATTCTGAACTTTCAAAGAGATCTCGTTGTCATGCTGTTTATCCGTATTGAAATAATAATATGTTCGACTATGTATTTTAATTCTATCCACTTTGCTAGTCGAACATGTTATTAGTTCAATGCGGATAAACTGCATGGCAACGATATCTCGTTGAAAGTTCAAAATATTGTTGGTTGACCGTGTGTATTGTTGTAGTTGACTTGTGTGTGTTGTTATCTTATGTGTATTTGTTGTACTGTGTGGGCATTGCTTTTTTTATTTTAAATGACGGACTGCTGGCTACAGGTCAGTACTCGGAAGGTCCTGCGACCGGCCATCTCGACACAGGTTTTTCTTGGCTTCCTTGTGCCTAAAAGCAAATGCTGAGTTGGATCCCAAGATTCCAAGTTGCCACTACATGCTTCTCATGTAGCCCTCCTGAGTTAAATTTAGTAGTAACCAATTTCATGTTTTGTTTACATGTAAAATAACCACTGCCACCGGGTGACAACCCAATTGCAGTAAATAAATATTATTATTTTTATTATATGTACCACAATTAATGATCATACTCTGTATGGTTTTCCTCTATATATATAGATTTTTGCGACCTGTGGATAGCCCACAGTGGCCGAAACATGTCGTCAGCCTGATAAAACAGATACAAAGAGAGTTGTGTTTTGACGTACCTATCTCCTCCTAATTTCGTGAAAATCGCTGCACGAAGGAACGTAGTTTTCCTACGGACGTAAATGAAATTAAATATTCTTGTTTACCGTAAAAGTGAAAGACATTACAAAACAAATGAAACGTTGGTACAGTCTGCAAAATAGCATTTGCAGTCTTGTTTTGTCACAATTTTCACACAGAGCAGAAAAGAAAACATGTTCTCTCCTACCCTTTCGATATAAGGAATTTATTAATTTGAAAATAAGGTTCGTCATCCACGTTGCGTTTATAATTAAACTATATTGGAGTGAGTATACTTGTCTAACACAACTTGATTATGGTAGAGATATGTATAAAATTTATTACATAAAGAACAACTACATGTTTCGGCCCTTTACATTGGCCATCTTCAGGTTGCGAAATGAAAAAACTTGATGTATTTTAATGGTAAATATAATATGTATTATCATAGCAAATATAATAACTGATTAGATCAATGACACCTCTACTACTATAGGAACTATATTTTGTATAGTCTTAGATCAATGAACCCACTATAACTATAGAAACTATATTTATATAAAAATTGCACACTGTGTATTTATAAGCTAAGTGTACATGTACATATAATCTCTACAAACATAAGATGATACCGTGGATCCAACTATATTAACCCAGAATAGCATATAATAGCAGAACACCCATGTACCCACATCACCCATCCTACATAACACATGCGAGATCTCGTACCCACTTCACCTCTTACCTCCCCGTTGTATACAACTCACATAAGTCAAGTGTAGCTGCTTACTAAGATTTTTCATTTCGCCACCTGAAGATGGCTAATGTAAAGGGCCGAAATATGTAGTTGTTCTTTATGTAATAAATTCTATGCATATCTCTACCATCATATAGTTATGTTAGACAAATACATACACTCCAGTCTAGTTATTAATTTGGACTGCTCAAAGCTAGAGTTTGATTTGTTAAAATGCCTAAATTAGATTAAAGGATTCAGCGTTTAGTTAATATTTAATTATTAATGTTAAGGTTTTTGCCCTAACCTCATTTATTTATTTGTTTACGGTACATATTAAATTTAGCTTTATGACAGCAAATTCAACTTAAATGTAATGAAGAATCAAGTGAAGTTCAACATGTGGAGCATAGCTTTATATGATGCTGAAAATTGGATACTTTGGAAAATAGATTATAAATACCTGGAAACTTTTGAAATGTGACGCTGGAGAAGAATGGAGATTAATTAGAACAATCTTTTTTATATTTATGGTTCCGTGCATTGCTGATCTATATTAATAACTGTCCGAGATGCAACACAAAGCAGTCTACCTATTATTCCTCAAGTTCACTCTACATGTTTCGGGTGTCAACCACACCCATCATCAGGAATAAACAAAATTGTAACTACAGCTTCCGGTACTGGTCATATTTTTTGTGCAGCTACCTCCTTCCAACGTGGCCAAGCTATAGCTTGACCACGTTGGAGGGAGGTAGCTGCACAGTACCGGAGGCTGTAGTTACAGTTTTGTGTACTCCTGATAATGGGTGTGGTTGACACCCGAAACATGTAGAGTGGACTTGCAGAATAATAAATAGACTGCTTTGTGTTGCATCTCGTTGGACAATTATTGATAGAGAATGATCGTGTAACAAATGAAGAAGTATTACATAGGGTCAAGGACGAATGGAACATCCTAGATAAAAAAGGAGGAAGGCTAAGTGGATTGGTCACATCTTGCGTAGGAACTACCTTCTAAAACACATTACTGAAGGAAGGGTATATGGTAGCATATAAGTGATGGAAAGACGAGGAAGAAGACGTAAGCAGCTACTGAATGACCTTAAGGAAAAGAGAGGATACTGGAAATTGAAAGAGGAAATACTAGATCATATCCTGTGGAGAACTGGCTTTGGAAGAGGCTGTGGACTTGTCATAAGACATACGGATGATGATGATGATGATGGTGATGATGATGATGATGATGATGATGATTAGACAATATATTACACATTTTGCGTAATGTATTTTTCAGCAATTACTGCATACTTCAAGCTTGGCATTCACAAATGCCAAATTTCAGGGCACGGAGTGCAAGTTACACACAAGCATGGCAGTAATTGTCGAAACATGTAGCGAAGTCAGGTGCATATTCTAGTTAAAATTTACACAAATAGATTTGTATTAGAACGGAATTAACCCTAACTCTGGTTTATGTAAACACAGCACGAAAAAAAATTAAGCAGTAATTTTTACGCCTCTAGTGATGCTAATGAGGTAACTTCGTCCATGAACACTCTCCTAATAAAGGCATGTCACGATTTGGTTATTCCTTGTCAATTTAAGAAGTACTTTTCCAAAGGACATAAATTAGCACTAGACCAACGAAGAATACAAAATTCACCAAGTCCGCAAGTAGTGAAGTCTAGAAACTGCCTCATACATCCACTATGAGAAACGTTTTCTCGTTTAGACGTGATTTTTAAGTACAATTTGATAACTAATAATATAGAAATAGTCGAATAATAATAGACCAACTTGATGTCACTAGTTAATAAGTTTCATTTCACTTCTTCTATGCTCAACATGTTTCGGACATTAATACATCCATCATCAGGAGCTTGCGACTTTTCTATTGTATCATCACATTGTTCGTGTGTTCTTGTTTCGATGTGTGTTGGAGTTTCGGTGTGGCTGGGTTGGGGTGCTATCCGTGTAGCAGGCTTCAGCCACACCGAAACTCCAACACACATCGAAACAAGAACACACGAACAGTGTGGTGATACAATAGAAAAGTCGCAAGCTCCTGATGATGGATTTATTAATGTCCGAAACATGTTGAGCATAGAAGAAGTGAAATGAAACTTATTAACTAGTGACATCAAGTTGGTCTCTTATTCTTTGACTATCACAATGATGCATGGTCCAATATACATAAGAATATAGAAATAGTTTTGCTATAGCAATAGTTATGATTCATTTGGAAACAAAATCTGCATTATACATCTTTAGAACCTCCTTTTGTACGCCACAAAATTGAATATGTATCAGACTGAATCGTATTTATCAGACTTACGAATATCCAACATATGTTGCCGGTTCATACACTGAGTAGTGACAGATTATCTGTCTTTTGTATTAATCAATCATGATTTGATGTGAGGGTATGAACCGTGTGTGAAGGAAAATGTTTGGTGCGGTGGGCAAATGGCCACTTTTCCCCACATGTCACTAGCCGTAACTTCACAACTCAGCTGCCTAGCCCCCGATGTAAATCTCCAGTGCGTCTATTGAAATGACCGCAGCCTGAAGCAGACCATTGACTTCGAGATTAAGAAAGCGCGGAGTTATACATCCACATCTACAGACGCCTTCGTTACGCGCGTAGGAATACATTTGCCTATCTCTATTATTAATTAATTATGAAAGTGTGGGGGTTTGTTTCAAGCCACTGATGGATACTGACAGTGGTGGACAGAATAGTCGTAAAAATTACGTGCCTGTAAGTTTATATTAGGTAACTGGGCTACATCTGATTTTACAGAACACCGTACTGACAAACACAAAAATTTATTGCAGAAAGTAACGTGCAATTTTAATATATCGACGTTAAATTGGTAGCACATTTGTCGAAATATATTAGCGACTTGTGTGCGCCCATCTATCCTTCGGTGTTTTGTACTTCGATTGCAAATGTTATAAATACAACAGACTGGTTTTTGGGAAACATTTTTGTGATCAAGCGGGATTTTGCAATGGAGGCAACTGTGTTTAATAAATGTCAGTGGAAGTCGGTAGGAAAATATATATATGTATATGCCCACATGATAATGGTTAAATAATTAATGTAAGCAGAGACGCAAAATTTGTGTGGTTGCTGTTATTAACAAAGCTATAAATTTTAAAAGCGTACTTATGTTTTGTTTAATTCCCCTCTAATAACGATGGGTATTTAAAAATGGCGAATATTAATGTTTTATTTAATTTTTCTTTAATAAACAGGATTTTTTTAAATAATTGCAGTTTTTAAATTTAATATGTCTTGGCATAATTTCAAGTTTTTTTTTCTTTTCGGTTAATCGTAAAAATACAGGGTCATCGAAAAAGATGGACGGGATTTGAAACCGCTATAACTTAAAAAGTACTAAACGGATTTACACGTTTGCATCTTAAAATATTCAGAAAAGTTTAAAGTTTTGGACTTATCTTAGTACATTTCAATATGTGCACCGTTTGTAGCTCTGGAGAAGTACAAACGAAATTCTATCTCCTGCCACGTTTTCTGAATCATGTCTCGTGTTACAGTTTCAATGGCTTCTTGCAGGTGCTGGATATTCCTTATCTTCTCAGCATACACAATATTCTTAATGTACGCCCACAGGAAAAAATCAAGTGGAGAGAGATCTGGGCTTCGAGGTGGCCAGGGTGTTGGTCCACCCCTTCCAATCCAGGCATCAGGGAATCTCTCATTTAAAACGTCAGTCACAAAGCAACGGAAATGGGGAGGAGCTCCGTCTTGCATAAAAATAACCCTACTTACAGTTTCTTGTTCGGAGATTTCAATCTGTGGAAACACGTACTGTTCAAGTATTTCGAGATAGACAAACCCATTCATCTTTTTCGATGACACTGTATTTAGAATAGAAAAAGTTAATTTTTTGAGTAAATTATAGGGGCCCTCTTTCTCTAAACGGTCCTAATAATTTTAGTGGTTCTGAGTCTGACATACATAAAGCCAACAAACAGTAACATCTATTCTTATTACATTTAGTGATATTTTATTTTCTCACAGGGGTCCTGTTGAACATTTGAGTCTCCTGTGTTGTTGACGCTGTGACATTTGTTAATTTGTTCCTCGGATTTGGAACAAAATGGCGGCGCCTTTCAATTCGGCGTCCTGGAGCCCAAGCACAGCTAAACATTAAGTGTTTCAAGTCCCATATTTAGACATGCTGCTGCCAGTTTGTTCTCCGTGAACAGGTTGACTCTTAGTTTATAATGCCTCCCCACGGAAACTCTTATAACAGAATTCTCAACTTTAAGCAGCCTTTACTTAAATCTGGCGCTGCACCATTTCTGTGAAATACACGTCACAGCTATTCACACACACAACACACACAGCTGAACTCGGTTATAACGTCATGAAAGGGACTGAATACTTTGTGTCGTTATAAACGGGTGTAGTCCTACCCGAGGAATATAAAGTTATGTTTAACAGAGGGAAATTACTTATACAGGTATGCGCCGCATAACGACGTTTCGGTCAACGACGGACCGCATATATGACGGTGGTCCCATAAGATTGCAATATTGCAATATAATATTATAATACCATTGTGTTACAATTGCCTACAGTATTCAGTACAGTAGCGTGGTGTACAGGTTTGTAGCCTAGGAGCAATAGGCTATACCTTGGAGCCTAATTGTGTAGTAGGCTAAACTATCTGCACGTAGGTTTAAGTAAGTAAACTTTTGCACAACGACGAAATCGCCTAACGACGCATTTCTCAGAATCTATCCCCGTCGTTATTTGACGCATGTCTGTATTAACAGAATATCTGTCGCTATAGGCGAGGTGTTGCATAAACTTTTGTCGTTATAAGCGGGATCGATTATGAGGGCATACTTGCGCGCTTGTATGTACGTATGTATGTATGTGTGTATGTGTGTGTGTGTGTGTAAACATATATATATATATACACACACACACACACACACTCACACACACCGTTTCCTGTGACAACCACCTAGCCACCCGACCTCAGGAAGTGTATATGATTGTGTGTACGTGTATATATATATATATATATCACACACACAAGCACACACAATCATATACACTTCCTGCGGTCGGGTAGCTAGGTGGTTGCCACATGAAACTTTCCGATGGACGTAAGTTAAATCCAGTACCAAACCAACGCAGCCAAGCTACGTACGTATGAACGTAAGAATCAGGCGCCTCCTTGCAACTTTTCTTGCCGTCGAGAAGCAATTAGTATTACAAGTTCCGAGTGTGTGTGTGTAGCCTTAGGTATCCATCATGCAATGCTAATCGACATCATCTGTGGCCTGCCAGGCTCGACACTATTTTTCCACATTATCTTATAAATGCTATGGTTTTCGGGGGAAAAAATTTATTGAACTTAGAATGCGTTTTTACTTTTTCCTACAATTTTCTTCTGCGTTATATCGCATGTTACGAATAACCAAACGCTATACTATGATAAACGTGCTTAGGTTTACGTGTAAAGTACCTTTCATTGTTGTTAGATTTTAATGAAACTTGAATTTCCTCCGACAGATTCTGGAATAAATAAATAAAAATATAGAATTACGTGCAAATATTTTCAGTGGGAGCCGAGTTTTTCCATGCCGACGGACGGATGGACATGAAGGTAATAGTCTCTTTTGGCTAGATGGGAGGATAATATTAAGATAGATCTTCGGGAAGTGGGAGGGGGTGGAGACTGGATGGAGTTGGCTCAAGATAGGGACAGATGGCGGGCACTTGTGAATACGGTGATGAACTTCCGGGTTCCATAAAGTGCGGGGAATTTCTTGACTAGCTGCAGAACCAGTTAGCTTCTCAAGAAGAACTCTGCTCCATGAAGTAAGTAAGTAAGTCTCTTTTCGCAATTTTCCGACAACGCCTAATGCTGACACTATATTTCGATGTTCCAGATTAACTTTTGTCAACAATGGATCAATGCAATAAATCTACATTAAACAAAACCTGACATCTGATTACTTTTATAATGAACGACGTTTAAAATTAGGCAATAATTTATGCAGGATAGATTATGTATGTCATCAATAGGCCTATATATAATTTTATATGAAACAAATTTTATAATTATTGGATAAAACAAAACGTATTTACACAGCATAGCCTCCCAATGCTGATTAGTTCTGTCAACAACACCCTATAGTGACATGATGGCCGGTGCTCGTGAGAAACGCAAAATGCAACATCAAAAGCGAATTATATGCTTTCTCATAAAACACAAAATTACAAAATGTTTAATCGCTTTCATAAAATTGCGAAAAGCGACTATTATTTTCATCGTGTCTGTCTGTCCGTACTTCAGCATGGAACAATTTGGCTATTAATGGATGGAATTTCATACGTTTTATTTCGGAGCATTTTTTCCCCCAAAAATCTGTACAGAAAATTCAAGTTTCATTAAGATCATACGGGAATAAAGGGTACTTTACATGAGTACTTAAGCACCTTTATAACAATATGTCGCTCAATTCTTCTTAGAATGAGAAATATTTCGAGCAAAAATTGTAGAGGAAATCAAAATACAAATTTCAGGTTCAACAAAATTTGTACGAAAATCTTGCCACTTTCGAGATAATGTGGAAAATATGATGCAGCCAGACAGGTCATTACAATACGGCGCACGCTCTTTGCTTGTTGGATAACCAAGAATAAAAACACAGACTCTGAATATGTAACAGTTATTTCTTTTCCATGTCAACAATGGTTTCACGAACGCATCGAGATGTCATTTTACACGTATACTGCCTGTATTTTTAAATACCTGGTGCTGATAAGTCCTTAGCCCGACCAGGAACGAAACAAGCTCGGAAGCATGTAAGGGACGCGCGCGATTTCAACAACATCGAGACGTGAGCTGTCATCAATTTTTTGCCCCCTGCAAGGCAACGCGCCGAAGGAAATTCACGTAATTCTGACAGAAACATAGCTTGTTTCCTTCCTGGTTGAGCTAAGGACCTATCAGCACCCCTGTATTAAGTCCGCTACAGGACAAGATACTTAAGTCTCCTCTCTTCACAATCCGTCACTCGTCTGTCTTACCCTTCACACTTCACCTCATCAGTATTCCAAGTTGAAGTTTTCTATGCCTTTGGCTTGCCAGAGTGCTGTATTTATTTTCCATGTCTCCGCTTCCCCCTCCTTTCCTCCCTCCCGCACTATCTAAACATTCACCTTATCAAAATCACCTAGAATTCACTATCCCAGAAATCATCGGTGATAAGTGTAGGTAAAAAATTTTGTAACACACAATATTGTTGATTTAACGTCTTTCGCTCGGGCCTAATATTTTCTACACCTTTCGTTTCCAAACATTTCTATTCTGTCAGCATAATGGACAAAATTCCAACATGTAGAAGACAGGCAAAATTCGTCATTTTATAAAGAGTGGTGCAAAAACCACTTGAATCTCCATGTTTAATATATTGTCTCTAGTGTCGAATGACTTTTGCGCCACTCTGTATATCTTCAGCCTCCTGAAACTTAGAAGGCATAATAACAGTGTTCTAACTAAACAAAAATCATTTATAAAATTAAAGTTTCTCTTTAATAACAAACTACATTTCTTCCTGTTACTACAATTTTAGTTTAGTGTATTTCTAGTCACTCGCAGGTGGTTTATCACGGAACTGACGAAGTTAGGCACAGTGCATATACAGTAGAGTCACGTATCTGGGCTCAGTACGGTTTTCAGTATAGTAGAACAGATAAAGTTACCCTTATGCGAAACGCAAAGTTATGTGGGGAAGTGAAGATAAGGATCCACTAGTTCTGAACTCGGTTTTAATTGGAGAAGAACGATCAGCCTCATCCACGTGCCACTTTAGCCCCGAGGAACAAATCGCTGGTGACCATCAATTTAAGAGGAGCCATACCACCGGTCTGGACGCTTCGAAGAATATACAAACTGTATATAAACACCCGTTAAATCGTGTTTTTATGCTATCGCGAGCCAAGACTTAGCCGCTGTTCTAAAAACATCTAAAAATACTTATGCATATTCCAGTGTCAGCGTGGGCTTTCATGTCCAGGTTCAGGATGGACAAGACCGGAAGGCGTTCCTCATCATCATTCCACATAACGACATTTCGATCAACGACAGACCTCATATACTACGGTGGTCCCATAAGATTATAATATTACAATACAGTCTTATAATATCATTGTGATATAATTGCCTACAGTCATAAGTTTCGTTATCCCTGTTGTGCTTATAATAAACTAGATTGGAGTTTCTATACCTGTCTAACACAACTATATGGTGGTATAGATGTGTATAATTTATTACATAAAGAACAACTACATATTTCGGCCCTTTTCATTGGCCATCTTCAGCTTGATAAATGAGAAACGTTGGTAAGCAGCTACACTCAACTTGTGTGGATTGTATACAGTGGGGAGGTAAGAGGTGAAGTGGGTACGAGATCTCGCATGTGTTGTGTAGGATGGGTGGTGTGGCTACAGGGGTTCTGCTATATTGTATTCTAGGTTAATATATGGTAATTATCTTATGTTAGTAGAGGTTATATGTAAGCAATGTGTACATGTACATATAACCTCTACTAACATAAGATAATTACCATATATTAACCTAGAATACAATATAGCAGAACCCATGTACCCACACCACCCTTCCTACACAACACATGCGAGATCTCGTACCCACCCCACCCCTTACCACCCCACTGTATACAATCCACACAAGTTGAGTGTAGCTGCTTACCAACGTTTCTCATTTATCAACCTGAAGATGGCCAATGAAAAGGGCCGAAACATGTAGTTGTTCTTTATGTAATAAATTATACATATCTATACCACCATATAGTTGTGTTAGACAGGTATACAAACTC
>Ga0123355_10006533_pt1 | contig 17296 bp, 11 predicted proteins | sample TergutEmb28metaG_3_FD_89872 | JGI IMG/M metagenome (GOLD analysis project Ga0123355, IMG submission 89872) | Embiratermes neotenicus P1 segment gut microbial communities from Petit-Saut dam, French Guiana - Emb289 P1 | ecosystem: Host-associated > Arthropoda: Insects > Digestive system > Gut ...
AAAAACAAGAATAGCATTTAGCCTTCAACACCAAAAGAACCGGATTGGCGCCCCCTTTTAGCATCCCCGCCGCAAGGGCAAACAGGAACAAAAAGGAGGTACCCCCCCCCCCAACCAACACAAGCCGCGCGCGATTCAATCCTCTTAAATAAAACATACTGAAGAGCACGAGAAGGGAGCCTCAGCCACCGTGGCATTATTCGGTTGTCAGCTGATGTTTGTGCAGAGGGATTGGACTTAATTCAATCAGGCTCGTTAATGTTGAGGTCCCAGAAGACGTGCCGATGAGAAAGAAAGAGACAGGATAGCAGGGGAATCCCCTAGACACCCACTAGCGGCCAGATCATGTGGGAACTGAGGGTTATGGATACAGATGATGTATGTATGTCTCTCTCTTCTCTTCTCGTCTCCTTCCCGTCCACCACAATCCTCAGTCGTGCCATCATGAGACTCGGTGCATCTGTACACTCCACACATCCTCACAGACCACCTATTGTCATCAAACATGGCATTTTCCTCTTTAAAAAAAAAAGCCCACGAAAATAGCTCGCTAGATATGCAACGAAAACTTTGAATTCTACAACGTGCTTGAATATCGTACTAAACTTCTCTGATTATACAGGACTCACGACCAATTAAACATAAACGTAATAACGAAAAACTTCATTAAGTGAACTGGGTTTGTTCATCCCCAAGATCGGTGTATGAAAAGGTCAGGGGCAGATGAAATGGAAGACAGTTTTGCAAACAGTAATACCTATCGAGGCCTTCGCTCTTCTGGGATGTTACGCGGCGTTGCGGGGTAACCTATCGGCCCCATCTCCAAGGGTCATATGGGACAAGTATGTTGTTCCGAAACGTCGGTGACCAACTACCAATCTATGCCGCGTAACATCCCAGAAGAGCGAAAGCTTCAACTACCCCGCAGCGGAAACTTAAAACCTCGCAAAGTAGTAAATCTCACCTCGACCCCAGCATGAGTTGAGTTGCCTCCACGGAGCCTACATGGCATGATGCTGATGCACAATGAAAATTTTCTTCCACAAAAATTACAATCGTTGTTATAATTATTAACGTTTATGCGTCTGAATACTACAGTGCGTTCGGAAAGTTGCTGTGCACTTAGGCTACGGCAGAGTCCAGATGAAATGTGATGGCACAGGGTGACGCACGGGAGGGGGAGTTCTGAAGTCGCTGTGCTGGTGTTGGAAGTGATGTCCACGAGCGTCTATACAGGCCCGAACCCGTTTAATTTTATTCGCAAACATTTTCTGCAGATCTGCTTGTGCCTAAGTGCACAGCGACTTTCTGAACGCACGGTATGACAGTACCAGGGCTTATTTCTTGCATATCAATTTTAAACGATATCACCATAATACATCTCACGCAGTAATCCTATTATAGTATTTTCAGCTACAAAATACAAGCTGCGTACCTTACAAGTATCTAGCACTACGCAGCATTTTAAGAACCCATCGTGTTCTGCAATAATGCTGTTCCCACTTCCCACGTACGCGTAGCCTCCATGTTGTAACCACCGACGACAGTGCCGTTAACTAAAATGCGGTTTTCTTCCAATGTGCACTGAGGACTATTTCTCCGGGAACAATGCGACCGAAGGGCAATGTTGACCATTCACACCCCATCTAGTGCTAAGTTAAAGAATGCGTGGAGCTATACCCCCTCCCCCTCCACATCTTCGTGTTGTGCACAGGGACAACGTTACGTTTACAAAACAGTGCACAGCACACATGCATACAGTGAATAACAAAATTTGCTCAGACGTGTTGTAAATGAACAAGTAACTGAGGGCAAGAATTCCGCGCATGTGGCAAACCAATCATCACTCGATTGACGCTCCTTTGCCGATCACAAAGCAACAGGCGGTCTGAGCGCGAAATAATGTTTGATATTCGGAAGCCCATATAGGTCCATCTGTTTTCGAGATCCGTAGGTTTATGAGTTTAACAAGAAGTCAACAGCACTGGTTATTAAATACGTCAAAATACCACTTGAAAATTAACCTCTCTTAATATAAATATCGGTGATGACATTTCCTTCATTCTACATGCAATGGTCTGCCAATTCCTATACTATTTCTTCCCAAAGACATACACTCTGTAATGGTCAGAATACATTATGGGTTCGAGCCCTAACGACGCAATACACGTATGCCTTTTGCACTCTGTAATGCACTCACATGGTAAACCCGCCCTGTATCTGTGATAAGAGTACACCAACATATTTTATTGTTACTTTCCTCCACAATGAACTTTAAAAAATGCATACTGCAAGAAATAGACATTTCGGGCGTTTATACTTTTCTAACGGCACTTAAACAAAGGATGATGACCACCGAAGCAAAACAGATAATACAACTGGTGTTCCCAGACTATCAAACTACGAATTATGTTCATTCGGACTCAGAGTTCTGGATATAATGAACGGTTCATACCACTAAAGGGTAAGGCTGGCTTAATACCCACCCTAAAGAGCAGTGAGAACGCCGAGATGAAGACACTACAGTCTGGTCATGTGCATAAGCAGCTGGATACGACCACGTTGCGACAAATGACCGTCCGTTGTCAAATGACAATGACATTTATACAGGGCACACATTCTACCCCGTACACGCCGCTGAGATCAGTAATTTCGAAAGTCGTACAGAATTTCATATATTTTCACCATCATATCCGAACCGGCTCCGGAATCCACCCAGCCTCCTATTCCACGGTACCCGGAGTTGCCGTGGGCCATGATAGCGTAGGCGCTACAGCGACTCGCTCCGGACTGGACGGTACGGGGATCGAATTCCGGTAGGGGCAACATTCTTCGCACCGGCCCAGACCGGCCCTAGGGCCCACCCAGCCTCCTATACAACACGCAAAGGGTCATTCCCGAGAGTAAAGCGGTCGGGAAGTGGCGTTAACCACCCATCCCCACCTAGCGCCGAGGTTAAAGAACGATTAGAACTATACCCCTACTCGTCCTTTGTGCCTTCATGGCACGTTATAGGGCGAACTTCGCCTGTTACCTTTTACCCGGTGCTACTTCCATGGGAACTATGTGATCAGGGCATGAGGTTAACCTCCATCAAGGGCCAAGATTACGAATGCTAGAAGCTATACTTTCACTCCACCTTGAGTCATCATGCGTGATGCATACATAAGCAAGAAGGTAACTTTATTTTTTACCTTTGCTCCACACGACACACTTCTCTGCAGCCACTTGTGTGCCAATCACAGCAGTGTTGATTATCGGTAGATCAGACTTCATCGGTATACATAAGAATGGTTTCAACCTATTTTGCCGAAACACTTGTGGTATGGACAAGAACATCGGGGTAAAGCAAAAGAAAGCCACCAAGAGAGCTGATATAGCAGTAACGTATCTAACTCTCATTCGAATGCAGGCCGGGAACCTTCCAGCCCGATAAAAAGTTTTCATGTCCTCAAACAAAGATGTAGCGATCACACCCTACAAATGGGCTACAAACAGCAGGCCATCCTTCACGTTTAGCCGATCACAACGATCAACCTGCAAAATATTATTAACCGATGACTTCAGCAAATAATATGTCGTCGCAAAATAACCACCTAACAAACCCAAAACTGTCATCAAGGTAATTGGTTCCGGCATATTTGCGGTACAATGAAGACAGTGTATTAACCATCATACTGGTAATATGCGACCAGACAGAATCGAATCCAAACTGTGGAATGAACAGAATATCTGTATTAGAAAATAACGGAGGTTTCCGGTTTAGGAATATAACTGAAATATGTTTTACTCATTCGGAAGACAGTGTAAGAAAGCATAGGATACTTCCGCCTTCGCTAAGATGGTCTCCATTCCCAGTCAGCAAGTGGAGGGGAGAAGTATGATTATGGCAATCACGCGGATTTTGTTTTGGCCAAGTCCACATTTTCAGATGGTCTACCTCTATATTTAACATGTTTATAGCAGACAAAATTTCAACAGGCCGTTTTGGTTGTTTTATTCCCAACTGATCTGTTTCACTGGCTAAAATGAATTTTCGTACACCTATTGAAAACGTCAACTCTCACATCAAGTCAGGCACGACCTTTCAACTGGAAAATCGTTTTAGTCCAAACAACACAACTACTAGAGTCGAAGAAAAACTCCTGTCTCAGCTTTCCAGGTTTTGACCATAATTCTGAATCGCCGACAGTTTCCAATACACAACACTTGCAGACAAGACACTTTTCCCATTTTTTTTTTTTTCACAGTAGGCGTGAGTGCTCACCAGAAGGCAGTTTACAGACAGTGGCAGATGTGCTATATGAAGCCCATCATACACACATCCTGCCAGTGACCAGCATGTTGACACAACCCATACAGCCAGATAACTCTGACTGTTTGAAGAGGATCACGCAAAATAAACACACACACACACACACACACACATCTCTATTATCAAACACGTTATAATTATGACATGTCTGTGAAAATTGTGGAAGGTAGATATATCTGGAGATGGCACTTCATGCAGCCTGCCTGTTCAGTTGTCATCCAGTGAAGATGGGATGGGGAGACATGGAAGACACAAAATAACTGTATCGTTTGCGAATGTATGAATGATTAAGAGCCTTCAACAGCAAGCTGTCTCGTATTCGAAAATTGCGCAACCGATTCCTCATGAAGGCTAAGCGAATTTACGGCCAACGAAGCAAAGAGGAAAATAAAAGGAAGTAACAGAAACACAGAGAAAAGAAGAGAAAAAATGAAGTAAGAAATGGTGTCATGGTATAGAGAATACGCTAGTACGTAAGACACAAGATTCCTTCTGTTCATGGATATATGCGATATATGCAAAGCTTTTACTGGCAATAAATATGGCCGCTGCGTCAAGACGGCTAGTTAATGTCCCAATACCTGGCGCTACAAGCCGTCGAATTCACAGTCACGTATAAATCACTAACATCTTAGCTTCACGCGTACTTGTTCGATTGTGCTAAACCACTTTCTTATTTACAGTATATCCCGAAGCGCCAGTTTCTTGCTCCTATCTTCCGGAAACACCTACCATATTAATAACGAATATATAAACTGGCACTGATTAGAAAGGTCTGTACTGAAGGGCTATCCTGAAGGACGAGAAACATTCTTGGCCTCTGACACTCAGTCCCGGACATTGAGCGAGGAGTGGTAGCCACTTCAGAACGCTCAGAATACGAGTGTTGTTCTGGAATGGCCAAACAAATAAATGTGCTCTAAACGTACACATTCGAAGTGGAGAGTTCACAGAGCTCCAGCTGCAGGGGGTATGGTGTCATCTCACGTTACACTACGTTCAGAGATACCTATCCCCCGGTTTCCACGTCGTCAGATTGAACGGTGGTATTTATGCGGCTCACGTTCTTAAGAATTATCCCATATTTATGTGCAGCGCCACCACACACATGCGTTTAATCCCGTCTTTAAAAAAGAAAGCCATCAAAAAGGGACAAGAGCGGTTAAAAACTTAAACTCGTTCAGAAACACACTTATTGATCAAGAACCAAACGACGCGAGTCTCAATGGTTCAACGTCACCCACCTCACCAATAAATGCCCTTAATTTGGGCCTGAACCCAGTACCTGATCTTGCGGAACACTTCATGAGTACCAACATTCAAGCCCCGATATAGCGCCATCCACATTAGTGACCATGAAAGCGTGAGAACAGAAATTAATGCGACATTTAAACGTTTACACGCTTGTCTAAGTTACTGATATATCTTTTTAGCGTTAATCCTAAAAAAATCACAATATGTACCAGACTGCAAAGTTTGCACATGCGTTTTATGAAACCTGTTTATTTTTCAGTTCAAATAAACTCTTCATAAATCAAAATGCAGTGTTACTACTGCTACTACTACTGAAATTCAATTCCCGTTGCGTCTTGCCTACAATATCCACGGCTGACTTACACTTGGTTTTGGCATCACCATTACCTGGATGAAAAAGACAGGCATCCTTTGCAGACGGAGACACAGTCATCTTCGAAAATGCCTATGACCTACTCATACCGGAAAATATCAAAATGTGAACCATAATTCTGATTGTTGTTTTGCATTGGTGTAAAACTCTGTCTCCCACAAAAAATAACATTTGTACCTACCTCGTAGGAGAATGGTAACAGGACCTATGACGAAACAACATAATGAGATGCTTCGTAACTGGTAGGCCTAAGGTTCATCACACTTCATTAGGATGACCAAGCCAAGGAGGAAAGTAACTTAAGTGACATGAAGACACGACACTGACGGAAGTGCATAAAATCTTTAACAGGAAAGCCTTTAAGGAAATATCACTTGTCCATGAACAGACTGGTGTGGCGGTAACAATCCACAGTTTTTCATGGCTTTCTTCAGTCCCTCCACAGACATTTCGGGATAGCAGTTTAATTTGACAACGACACTTGCTTCAAAATCCTTTACAATTCATCGTTCACCATTATCCTGCCATCGACAAAACAAAGTCCGAGATACTGACAGTGTCATTAAATAAATTACCAAAAATAACCACCTGGCAGGCCTGTACGGCGATCGGAAGATACAGTGGATCTTAGACCAACATGGTATGTCTATGAAGAGTGGATTCTTCTTACACAGCGTAGCGTCCAGTAGAAGCTCCTTGTGGACACAACAATGAACCTTTCGATTCCGTACAAGGCGAGAATTTTCCTCGCCAGCCAAGCGACTATTAACTTTTCAAGAACTATGCACCACCTAGTTATACTATATTGGTAAAGGTATAGCTGTCCCTGTGCACGCAATGCAGACTCATGTGGAAGCAACAGTACACCTCCACTCGGTCTCTACCCTCGACATAATATGGAGGTGGTGTGGTCATTTCCATGCCCAGGCCGCTTGACCGCCGAGGAGAGAGAGAGCCCACTGCACCCAGTGACGAGGTGGGTAAGCCCTGAAATCGGCCTGGAAGCTTTGAAGAACGCAGAAATCTCTTACCCCTGTCCGGTCTGATCATACCAACAAGGCAGATCCAAACCCAAGCCACAATGACCCGCAAGGAGTAGCTGCCACAAATCGGACTACACATTACAGCCTCCGAAATGTCGTATACGCCTATCTTTTCAATTCACGAAAGAGACAATGGTTAAAGAAAATATTCTCATGACAACAGAAGAGTGTTACAAATCCGCAGATCCTCATCTTAATTAGGCACCTACTGCCTTACCCGAATTATGGTTCACTTGTTCGTAAGCCCGATACAGAATCGCTGGTCGTATAACGGATGGTGTACAAGCTACACAACACATGTAATCCAGCGTCATTACAGCTCACAGTACTTATAACGTAGGAAGTGAGCAGGATTATCGGCTGCTTTTTTGTCCACTGCTGTAACTGTGTACTTCAAACTAGTCACAATATCGTCACAGTAACTTTTACTTACGCAGTATAAACGAAGGGTATAGCACGTTCAAAACGTGATGGCACACGCGCAGAAACCAGATTTGGTCTTTCAGCGAAACGGACGAGTCAATTTAAATCGGCGGGGGTGTCAGTTCAGTCGACTGCTGGCAGTCGAGGAGTGCGGATCAGCGGACAGCGATTGTATAGACCGTGTTCCGACGTACAGTGCAAGACTACTAGCTACCCACTCCATTCGCATCTTTCCCCTTCACTTCCCCTCCCGTGCGTCACCGTGTGCCATCAGGTTCCGAACGCGCTATAACAAAAAATGAGGCCAGATTCTGTTTTCTATTGATTTAGAGCTACGACATGTGAAATGTATGGAAACTGAAACCACTTCGCCTTGGAAATGGCTACACTGGATATAATTCTGAACAGAATCAGGCTATATTTAACGCACTCGACAACAACTCCGCCACAGTGCGTAGAAAGGGGACCGAACAGCACAGCGACAACGCTACGGCTAACAAACAAGCACCAGTGGTTCGACTCTCGGCAGAGACAGGAAATCTTCTCCTTTCCACAGCGTCCAGACCACCTCTTGGACAACCCTGTACCTATCCAACGGTTACGGGGGACCCTTTCCTTCGGAGTAAAGCAGCCAGGACGTGAAAGTGACCATTTGCCTCAAACCAGTGCCGAGGTTAAGAACAGGTGGAGCTACACTCCTGACTCCAAAATGTCTTCACGGCATCCACATGGACAACTTTCATTTTAGGAGATGTAGAAACCGGACGGAAAAGAAAGACAAGAGTTTACCATTCCATACAGCATGTTTATGAAATGTATTCCACGGTTTATATCGGGGGAAAACATAAGTAAGGCTAATAAGGTTAATGGATATACAATCAATATTAACGTACGCGACTCATCATATTAAACATAACAGGAACACAAAATCGACAGGCGGATATGTTTATTATCACGCAAACTTATGTAATGGAAGCATCAGGGCTACTTGAATTAGGACGTCGAAAATGTGTGTCGCAATGTAATCCTGGAATATACACAAATTTTTAAAGATTAATTATTATTATTATTACTTATCTCATTAACTCGTGGTAATTAACACGACAGGCATACCACCTCACGCGTTTAAAAACGAAGGTGAAGATAAGCGCGTGTGTTCCCTACTGCTAAATTGCACTGTCACCTAAGAACTTTCTATGTTGAATGTAATAAAGATTAGAGGTCTTTGTGTGGTCACGTACAGCAAATCTAGTCTACAGCAAGTCTAGTCGCTTGAAGACATAATGCAATGGGTGAGCAATGACTCCTGTTGCAGATATAGTTTCAGGTGCGGTATACACCGTTTCTACTTGCCACTGTTGTTTCACTTTAATGCCTTATTATTATTATTAATATTATTATTATTACCATCATCATCATTGTTATCACCATCATCCCTGTCATCACCTTTATGCAGGGTATTTACAATTATATACCTGAAACAAACCATGTTCCTAGGGTAAAGCCGTTTTGTATTTACAATTTGTGTTACATGTAATGTTACTTAGCCCGAGAAATATGTTTTGTACTTTGCCACTAGCACTTTCCGTAGTATTTATTATTATTATTGTTTACTCTTTATTTCTACCCTAAAGATGGTGGCAGCAGGTTCCGCCGAAACGTCGGTACTCTAAACGTTACAAGTCAAAACATCACAACTTGCTCCACAGTTCGATTTGTCACTAGAACGGTACGTTTAGCATCAAACTCTCAAATCCTCCGTATGTGAGCCATGAAACAGTGCCTAGTTGTGAACCCAGTATGACATAATTAAACACAAGTATTCATCCAGGATGTCATTCTCTATCGGTCCCGGATACCTCCATTCGCCTCCAGGCCTACTGACAACACAAATATACAGTTGGTTCTATGAGAAAGGTTGGTGTGGCGACGTGCTAGCAACGCCAAGCACGCCCTCCGCCGATTTCATTTCAATTCTCAGTAACATCAAAGGGCAAGAACTAGGCTTAATCAAATCGGACGTTTCTGAGTAAGATGATTTAGTTTTCAAAGAGGCATCTATTTTACCGTCTATACCAATTCACAGTCCCCCAGACGTGACAAACGACGGAATCGTTATGTATGCCATATGCCACTCACTAATGCAATACACATGGTGGAGAAAACAGCAAAGTGAAGGCCTGATCAGCTGCTGTAGCAAAATGCGTTAGCTATTCATTTTCGCTGGAACTGAACCCCCCTCCACACAACACAACAAAAGGAAGAAGAGTGACCACGCCTTCGTAATGGATGCTGCGCACTGCAGATCCGCCGTCACCACACGGCATCTCATCGGCTGCTGTGATGATGTAGGTAATTCAATTGCGTTCCTGTTTTGGGCCTCAGTAAGCCAGTTTGCTAGGTACAATTGAGTTTACCCAAGCTCCCACACTACCTCTCACACAGCAAAGCAACATCGAACGGCCATGCCAATAATTCTGTGCGGTAAGTGGAACAAGCAGGCATGGAGACTGTCAGTCCTGCAAAACTATTCCACAGTGGACGTTTGCAAGTTCAGAAATTAAGGTTGCCCGCCCAAATAATGGACTACCCAGTCACAAATATACGAAATTCAGAAGTCTGATCTATATACAAGTTAAAACCATTACATTCATTTATTTATGTTTTACTTAGCGACACCATCAACAGTTCCGGCTAACGTTGAAAACCCATTAAAAATAACAAATATTTAAACTATCTGACACCGAAATGGTAACTACGTTGCATTCGTTGGGGCAACCGGTTCGATTCCTGGCAGCGCTGTCGATTTATTCAGAGGCTGTATGCCAGTCTCCACAAGTTAATGCTGGCTAGTACCGTCACACTTGCTGTGCATGCCTCCTTTCACAGCAGGCCTACTCACAATTTATGGTTTCAAGGTCGATAAGCGGTCGAAAAGATGCAAAGTTCACTAATTCCCAGTGTATTCAAAGAATCCACTTAAAATGTGAAGCGCCCGATATATAACAGTATACATGAATGATTAGAAGGCATTTAATAATGTGGAAGGAAGGGACTGCAGCTTATTTGAATGTGCCAACACTGATGTCTCTTGAACAAGCACATTAAAGTAATACAGCAATAAAAGGGACCAGATTTTACAGGTCTACCGGCGCAAATGTTAAGAAACTGCCAATTTATCGGACCCTTCTTTGTATTATTCGCGTAACAGAGGACATAACAGCCCTTCACTAAATTCGTGCCTCAGCCGGCGATAAAATCCCTTAGACGCTTGTTATGGGCGCAAACGCGTTATTACTATAAATGAACGGATGGCATGCAAGGTATCTGTGGTCCTCAGATGTGGTACGTTTCAACTGCGCTGACTCTGCATCCACAGCCTCGTCTATGGAAATGGGATGAACTACGAGCAAATGAGGTTAGCACTAAGTGAGAACAACTTCAAGGGAAATATTCTACTCCACACTCTCCATATTTCGTATTATTATTTTCGTTAACAAGAAGACTAGAAGCCTTTGCGCCCGACGGACCACGTCCAATGTGTCATAACAAATCGTACCGAACGACTCACGGAGTCAGAATTAATTTCGCATGGGACACAGGATTCTAAAATCTAACTGGTGTTCCCGCGGAGCTAAAGACAAAAATTAAACTGAAATTTAAGTAGGTCTTAGACATCCCATATTCAATCAGTATACAATAGTAGCTAGTAAACTGGAAAAAAAAATGTGGATGGAATATGATGGCCTAGTTTATGATATGAGCCCGGAATCTGCCTGCAGCGGCTGAGGAAATCCCCGAAAATTCTCATGACAGCCAGCCTCCAGATCGATATTCGAGCCTGCGACATCTCGAAGCAGGAGTGTCACACCATTCGACAATGATGTTCGGTGTAATAATGTGACGTAGCGTTCAAGTAACGAGCGACCTCGTAAATAATGACAGTAGACTGCTTAGGTCCACATATTGACAATGTAGCAGTCAACCCCAGCCGACACGTCACTTTGGGCCAGCCACCTCCCCCGAGTCCTAATCAAATTCATCATCACATGAACAGTCGGTTGTGGGGGAGGGGCGGTTCAACCGCGTGTCCATTAGCAAATTACCAGGGAACTGACGATGACCAGCATATAAAGGCGATCGGAAATGCACTAACTACTAGACTGTCGCGTGACGAAAACAAGTGTTAGCCTACTAACCAAACAATGCCGCGTATAAGCTAAGGAAAAACATGTTCAAAAACACAGTTTTATTGTTAAAACAAAATATCTTCAGTTAAGAGAAACAGGAAAATTCACACAACTAAGAGCGTCACATTTTCACTTACCCAATAGTACCGGGGTGATTAATCAGCGTAACACATGTTTGGAGGAATCTCCAAGAGGAAGAGGATATTTAAGAAACGGGGGAGTGAGTGTAGTGGGAATATAATACTAAAATTGATGCTACACCAATAGGCTGTGAATATGAAGTGATATGAGGCGAGATGGAAAATGTTTCAGTGATATATATATATATATATATATATATATATGTGTGTGTGTGTGTGTGTGTGTGAGAACACAATAAAGGATTTTTTTGACGTTTTGCTGACCGTGCATCTCAGTCTATTTATCTCCGTAATTAACAACTTACTGTAAGACAAAAATTTTGTGCATCAAGTTGGTTAATTACTGATATAAATATACAATAAAGGACTTTACGGAGACGTCAACAAACTGAAGAAGGAAACACGGAATGACAGCTCTATTTATTATCCTTAGCCCGCACTGTCCTAATATCTGTTTCAAAAATCAAAGCTTCCTACACCAAAGAAAGATTCAGGTAGTTTTCACGTGCGTGGCGAATGCAGTAACAGAACAACGGTTGTCTCTAGAGGGGAAAAAAATTGTCGAAGCAGCAGTGTTTGCACGGGGGCTGAAATATAAACCAGCAAGGGAAGTTCCAAGGTAGTTTCGAACTAAGTTTCAGACGAACCCACCTTCAAGACTTACAATTTATGCGCGGTACGGGAGTTTACTACGTCAGCTGGCCTGTGTAATGGGGCAAGTTCAGGAAGACCAGATGCTACACCAGACAACAGCACGGAAAGCGTTCGTGCGCCGCCAAAGGATGTCGCAAGAAGGTGCGGTTACAGCGCTTGCACCTAAGGATCAAGGCGCTCCGGTCCTTCGAAACGTCGGTAACTATTTACTAATCGAAACTGCGCAAAGTCCCACAAGACTTGAATTGTCAAACGCTTAACCACTCACAATAGAACACGTAATGGTACCGCAGGTATAAAATCACTTCATTATGCAATAAATTAAATGCAGCATGGACCTGTTAAAGAACGGGTGCACAAACTTTCCAAAAACCTGGCAGCCACCTCAAAATTATAAACCCCAGATGGGCGACAGAAAGCAATTTCCACACTGAGGATCCAAAAATATTTGGCGCCACCGTACAAACTTGAATGGCCACAGCGACCTTGCAATATGAATTTGTGCACCCCTGTTTTACAGGAATGCCTTCTACAACCCGTTAGTTCAACGCGTAGTAGGCTATAAGCACAGCCTATTGGAGCACAATGTATTACGCCCAAAATAAATTACAAGTTAGCATTAATAACATCATGTCAGTCAATATGTTGGGTCGCTAAAGAAATAATTCTGCCGTATTGGCGGTAACCTGGCAACTAACGCTACAATTCTTCAGTCTGAAGTACGAAATACGGCACATAAACATGCAATACATCCGACGATGTCGACACCACAACCATCCATCACAGAGTTTGCCTGTCGATACCATTTCTTAGCACAAAGAATTTGTGATCTTTGAATTACAATGTTCAATGGACAAACAATGATGCAGGTAGCTGTGCATCAACTGCTGCAACGCGTAAACGGTAGCCCTGTTCCTTAACGAGCAGTGTTTCTACAGAAAAGCAACATTTGAACTGGATACATTTAATTCAGCCTCATAATTCTACAGTTGTCTTCATAACAGACATACAATATGTCGCAAGGGAAAATCATGCCATTGTTTTATGACCCAATTGGACTTCAATCTATTGTCCTATTTCAAGTTAAGTTACATCACAGGATAGTCATTTAGTTTCTGATACCACGTTATATCCCATGAGGATACACACAGTGTCGACGAGAAGAGGGAGAGGCCGGTACAAATTTCCGGGGCCCGCGGCCCGACTATGTCGCATATGTTTCTGTCTTTCTCGATGATATCATTAACTATCGATATACAAATTAACCATTTCAGACCAAGCCCAAGCCACCGTGCAACTGGCCGCAAGTTCTGCGATTTCGTGTGAAGATTTTTTGCCGTTCCGCCCTTGCTGGGGGGCCTGTTAAAACTATTTCATCGGGGCCCGGACCAGCTCCCGGCGGCCCTGGATATACAGGTGTACAAAAGTTCCTTCCGTGGCTCAAACAGCCTGCATATTGACGAACACGAAAGTTTAAATAGTATCTAACTCAAAAAGTATACGTCACAAAATAATGTCTTTCTGTACTCAAAAGTAATTTGAAGTGCGTCTTATTTCAAGACACAATCACCGCATTTTTTTCCCCGAGGCCATGATCACTGAGAAAATTCACCTTCGTATTCTGGAGCAATTCGCCTTTCCACAGTTGCAAGAAGACGAAGTTAAAACTCTTTGATAACATGGAGCAACACCTCATCGCTGCAGCGCTGTTCGTGATAAGCTTTATGCGTTTTCCTGGGCCATGAATGGACAGAGAAGGCCTTGCCACTTATCCTCCAAAATCATCAGATTTGACAACCTGTAAATAACTTCCACCAAAATTTAGCAGCACTGGAATAATTGATTAGGAAAACAATGTCAGTCCGCGAATCTGTAGTAATATGTCGCACTTTGGGCTCGACGGAGCGTGTTGTTCGAGCCGACCGGACGCCCCTGACCTTTAACAATAAATTTGAAAGGAAGAGGGAACTTTTAACAATTTCATCCTTACAGTGCTGTGTCTATTCTTAATAACAAATTAGTGGTCTGGGTCAGGCCAGCACAAACACAGTGTACTCCACCATATTACGGAAACTTGGTAATGCAACAAAATGTGTATCCGTGCGACAAACTTTCCGCAAGACGTCACGCAGTAACTTCTCATACATACAGCGCGAGAGTTTTCTACTATAATCATGAAATGAGTGAGGAAGAAACACAAGGCTCCACGTCTACTGAATATAGGGTTGATGAAACTAGCAAGACAGATGTGTTCGATTCGGAAGGCTACTTTACGACGCTCAGTCAACTGCTGAGACTACTCAGCGTCGATTGAGTACATCGTGGCCTATTTCAAGATGCTATTCTGTAATTCGCGTGGATAAACTGAGAAATACCAGGATACGCTTGAAGTCCGACCAAAGTTATATCCGTGTACTTCACGATTACAGGGGACCGTGGTGGCACGGTGGTTACGGTGCCGTGCTACGTGCAAATCAGAAGGTCGCTGGTTCGATCCCAGCTGGTGTATTGGAATTTGACACAAAATCATTCCGATCGCACTATGGCCCTGGGGTCGACTCAACCTCTAACATAAATTAGTACTAGGAGCATTTCCTGGGGGTAAAGGCAGCCAGTGCGTAAGGCTGACAATCTTACCATCATCCCGTGCCGTTGTCGTGAAATCCGAGAACCTTAACTTCCTGGAACCCTCTGGGCCACTCCAGGTCTGTAACGGGACTCCTTTACCTTTACCTTTACTTCACGATTACATTTACAGAGCGCAACCGACACGTCAGCCTGCTCCGTGATAACAAAGGGGCTGAATATGTAAAACAGCACTGGGTTTTCCGAAGAGTGGGCTCTAAAATGGAAGAGGCATCGTACCACCCACATTGAACATTCTAAGTTAATATGCAGAAAAGCACGGCTTTTATCACTGAAAGGAAATGAAAAGTAAAATGTTCCGTTGGTTGCAAAACAGAAATATTTTCTGTTGTAGTAATATGCACACCACAACAAGCATCCATTTTCATAATGCCAATACAATTTTCGGACCCGTATAGACGATGTAATGGGTCATCGGTGTCCGTGAATTACCACCACAAATCGGTAGCCTACACCCAATTTCGATTTTACACGAAGAATAAGAGAAGCCCGAGGCGTATTTCCTGACTTCCAGTTTATCGCGTCTCGTCCTGACTGTACAAGAATAAATTTGTTCCACACTACAATACACCAAAGTTGCTTATTTTCTTATCGTTAAGTGTAGTCCAGTATAAAATAGCTATATTCCTTTGTATATAGCTCATAACGTGGAATTCCGTCAGCACTTTTGGTTACCAAGTAAAACGCTCTACGATGTACCATTCTAGACTCAGCCCCACCATTTCCGATTGCAAATTTAAAAACATATGGCAGTTTCCGTCATTCGGATATAGGGCGGGTACAAACATTCCTCCGTGTAGTACCTTCAAAAAGTTCCCGGAATTCGCTGGTGTAATTAGAGGAATTGCTGCATGAGGGAAATTGTAAAACTCTGAGTACAGAAACGTGCATCGACATCCTTCGTCCCCTTAGAGATGAGGTCAGAAGGAAACGTCCCGAAAAATCTAGAACCAACAGTTGGTTTCTCCTTCACGACAATGCTCCACCACACCTGTCGGTTTGGTCAAGGATTTCTTAGCAAAAAAAAAAAAAAGTGACACACTGGAGCATCCCATACTCTCCTAACCTCGATCCAACTCATTCTTAACTGTTCCCTCGACTGGAATCAGCACTGAAGGGACGGCGATTTTGGGGTGCTACTGACATCATTAAGAATGCGACGAAAGAGCTGAAAAGGCTTTCATAAAATAGCTTCCAGGAATGTTTCCGACACCTTTACAGTCGCTGACAGAAGTGTATAGTTGCACAAAGGGCCTAATTTGAAGGAAATGCAGCTTAAATGATTGTACTGTTTCGTATTTCTCGGAAATAAAAATGATTCCGGGAACATTTTGAAGCTACAATGTATACTCCTGAAACGACAAAAAATAAGTTTTTGGACTGTGATGAAGTCTTCGAATGAAATATGCACTGTTCTCCCAGTCTTATGCACTCTAGGGGTACATTCGTACACTAAACGCAGAATGGAGTAGGCCTATACATCCTGTCAGTTTGTTTAGATAGTTAACAAAGGCGAAATTTAATTAACAAATCTGTTACTCGCACAGAGAAATCAGTCACTTTTAATCCTTTGCAGACGAAATTTAACCGAATTGTATTTAAAGATACGGTTCGTACCGCGTAGTAAACAGTCTACCACCATTACAAAAGTCAATGTACGGAAATGATCTCATTGGGTTGTGGGAAAGAACTGACAAAAGGCAAGATGTTTCAACATTAGGCACCGTAGTGTGTATATTAGCCACCGAGCTTGAAAGGGCTAATAAAAAATGCGGAAGATAAAACTGATTGTTCGTGGTCTCTGCGTTGCGCTGATCGCTCATCCAGAGGTGTCATACCGAGTGTGGAGTGTCCAACGAGTGTGATCGAGAAGCCCGTAAGGAAGAGGCCCTGACCCGGAATCGGATCGAAGCGCCACAGAAAAAAAAAAAAATATCGATTAACCAGTTGACAGCAGAGTGGGAAACTATAATACCCAGTACGAAACCGACTGGGCAACAGTTACGAACTTGTAAATATAACTTTTTATAAACCACGTCTGACCTATCTCTTCCTCAGGTTAGTAGCCTCAACGTGGGACAAGCGCCGTGATCGTGTTGTACGTCAGTATCTGGTCAAGGGCCCAAACGGGGGCTCGGGAAAAAGGCACAGGGGGGGGGGGGGCGGGGGGGCGGAAGCAAATGCAACCAGTGCCGGAGGCAAGGAACTGAAATCTACCAAACGGAATTTGCCATGAAAAAATGTAGCCAACGTGGGGA
>Ga0123355_10006534_pt1 | contig 17296 bp, 9 predicted proteins | sample TergutEmb28metaG_3_FD_89872 | JGI IMG/M metagenome (GOLD analysis project Ga0123355, IMG submission 89872) | Embiratermes neotenicus P1 segment gut microbial communities from Petit-Saut dam, French Guiana - Emb289 P1 | ecosystem: Host-associated > Arthropoda: Insects > Digestive system > Gut ...
GTCTATTTTTGAAAACTGCTTCGATTTAAAAACCTGGCTGCCCTACTTTTTCTATAATGGCCGAGTTAATGGCTTTATGCTGGGTTTACTAGCAACGTTTGGTGGTGCATTTTATCTCTTAGCCGGATACGGCGCGCTTGATGGGACGGTGACTTTGGGTGCTATTGTCCAAAGCGTAGGTGCGATAACGGCATTTGCTACCGCCATCGGTACGCTGATTATGACCCTTGGACAGCTGTTTCATAACGCGGCATTTATAAAACCACTGCAAGAGTATTGGTCATTGCCAGACCTACTTGCTAAAGGAACCAAGCCAGTTACGCAAAAAGACGGGAACGATTATCATATTGAGTTTCGGGGCGTCTCTTTCCGTTATCCCGGTTCAGAGAAGTATGCGCTCAAAGACCTCAACCTCAAATTCAACACGGGCCAGAGACTTGCCGTTGTGGGCCTCAATGGAAGTGGTAAGACAACGATGATCAAGCTGCTTTGCCGCTTCTACGATCCAACAGAGGGTGAAATACTGCTCAATGGAGTCAATATCAAAGAGTATGACTATGAGCAATATACAGCCCTATTTTCCGCAGTGTTTCAGGACTTCCATCTTTTCCCATTTGAGCTGGGGGCGAATGTCGCTGCTGAGGCAAATTATGATAAATCTCGTGTGGCTGACTGCCTTGACAGTGGGGGATTTACTAAACGGTTACACAGCTTGCCAGATGGGTTGGACACCATGTTGTATCAATCATATGACGAAGATGGGGTACAGATTTCAGGTGGTGAGGCACAAAAAATAGCACTTGCGCGGGCACTGTACAAAAACGCGCCATTTGTTATCCTCGACGAGCCGACAGCTGCGCTTGACCCCGTTGCGGAATATGAAATCTACTCAAGCTTTGAACAGATAATTGGTGGCAAAACGGCGGTATTTATCTCTCATCGGCTCTCATCTTGCCGTTTTTGCCACGATATTGCTGTTTTCGATGGTGGTCAACTTGTGCAGCGCGGTGGGCACGATACGCTTTTATCTGACGAGGACGGTCTGTATAGCAAACTCTGGGACGCACAAGCGCAGCACTATGTTGATACGTAAAATTCACAAATTCGTAGTGGCAGCCCTGTGTAGCTGTACTCATATCGAGCATCTTTCAGAAAAGAAAATGGGCGTGTTTCAGAAGCAGCAGACAAATCTCATTAGTCCGTCATTGCGGGCTTGACCCGCAATCCCCTGAGGTTGGCTATGTTTAGGGGATCCCGGGTCAAGCCCGGGATGACGCTCGTGTTTGCTAAATCAGCACGTATTTGAAGCACGCCAGAAATCGTGAATTAGAATAAACGGCGATCCCGTGCGACCGGGACGGTCGCCCCTAGAGCAAACAACAAAAAACGAACAAAACAAAGATTGATTTATGCGGTTTGTAGGGGCGACCGTCCTCGGTCGCCCGCAGGTCTGCATACACAAATCAATTCGCAAATATTTGTTTCAAAGTGCTCGATATGAGAGGTAGGAATATTCCTCACACGATATGCCGTTCGACTTCAGCAAGCTGTTCTTTCCAAGTCTCGATATCTGCATCGTTCAATATTTCAACGTTCCCTCCCTGTATATCGCCTGCACTTTCAACGCCTTCTTCAAGATCTCCCTCAATAATGAGATAATTAGCCTTGAGGTTTTCAAGTGTCTCCTCATCAGGGTTCCATTTTTCTCTTGTGTACAGTTCCAGCATCCGCCTTGCAATCTCCTCAAGGGCATACTGGTTGTTTTCCGAAAGCCACTCACGCATTTTACTATCGTTTACATATTCGTTTGTCAACCTATCCAAAAGCTCGTCAGCAAAGCAGTCTGTAACACACTGCGACGAAAAGACATTTTGCATCATTTGCATGATATCAGCAGCTCCGTCATACCCACGCTGCATCGTACTTTCTTTCCAAAACTCGTTAAGCAGAGTCTGCTCAGTATTGCGCTTCAGATTATCTGCAAGTGATTCAGTTACAGTTTCGCGTCCACGTTCGCTTGTACTTTGATATTGACGGATTTCCTTTTTTCCAAGATGCTTAGCAAGTAACCGATATCCGCCCTGAACCTGCGTACCAAAATTACCAGCTAAGCTGTTCCTCCTGTATGATGACGTTGTATCGCAGGTTAAATCTACCTGTTTGGCGTTATCGATAAATTCGCGTACACACTTTTTTCCATCAAGATTCTTGCCATAAGCAAAAGCAGATGCCTGAATGAAATACTTCACCAAATCACTTTCATCTTTCCAAGCACTTGCTAAAAGAGCAAGATCCACTCCCGCGCCATATGTACCTGGAGCATCTCCAAAAATGCGTATTGCTCCCCGTCTGTCGTTATCATCCTGCAGTGTATTTTGAGCGCGGTACTCTCGCAAATGCTTTAGAATGTAGTTGTCATTGTCACTCTCATCCAAAGACGTTACCAACAGAACTGCTTCATCCATCATCTCCACGGCCATCGGCCATGTGTCACGCAACACCCCTGATATTCGTACAGTGATGTCAATGCGCGGACGAGAAAGCTCTGCAAGGCTCATTACCCGCAGCCCTTTCACACGCTCATGTTTATCCCAAATTGGCTCAATGCCCAACAGATACAAAAATTGCGAAAGCTGTTCGCCGTTTGTCCGTGTGATGTCTAGTGATATCATGTTAACTGCAATTTTTTCAGGGAGTTTCCCCTCATCACTTTTATAACAATCAATCAACTGATTTGCTAACTGTTTACCACGCTCATACGCGGTTTTCGATGGGATTTTTTCGTTGTTTACATTAAACATATTTCGGCCTGTTGGGAGAATATTCCTGCCGTTTTCATCAGGCATACCACCCTCCCCAGCTGGTATATACCCGCCACTTAACCCACTTAACAACATATCCATCTCATTGTCGGTACGCCTAAGCCCTTCCCGAATCCGCTCTGCATCCGAAGAATCTGGGTCATATTCGACGCCATCGCCTTGATAAACTTCTTTTATGAAGTTTTCGATTTCCTGTTCATCAGGAATCTCGCCAAAGACGTGAAGACTACAGATCTGTCGGGCACTATCGGCACCTGCTATCGCACTTGATACTTCATGAAGCCCTTGTTCAAAGTTGTCCGCACGCTCCAAAATGCGCGCTGATGCAGGATTTTCTTCAATCATGGCTCGTATGTCGGTTTCAAGCTCTTTGTACTGACTGTTATTTAAAGCTTTCGCATTAAAATATTCGCCAATCCTGCGATCGAGTTGTTTTGTTGCGTCATCCACTCCAGTAGACGGTGGTGGGAGATGGTCCGTAATCACAGCACTCATTCTGCGCTTGACAAGCGGACTCTCATTTGTTACGCCAGCATTATATATATAAAGACTCGGCGTTAAACCCTGCACCACATGAGGCCAGCAAAGTCCAGACAGTCCGTTTGATTTACCAGGCAGATTCTCAAGGCTGCCATGTGCACCTACATCGATACATGCATCAGCTGTGTTCTCAATATAGCGGTAAGTTGCTAAATATTGGTGGGGCGGCGGACAAGCGGGGTCGTGAAGAATCTTGCAAACCTCTCCGGTACATTTTGCGCCGTAACACCCGCGCTTTGGCTGCACCATGACCGTAACGTTCCCAAATTGAAGTCCCGTTAAAATTAGATCCCCGTCCAGAGTCATTCCCTCACCTGGAGGCTCTCCCCATGTTTTTTCCATATATTCCTGAAGAGAATTAGGAAGCTCGGCATAATATTTATCATACTCTCCGACAACAGGCATTCTATATAAGCATCCACCACTGTTTATGATGTCTTCCACAGCAGTCCAGCGGAAATCGGAAAAAGCTTTCTTTTCCATAAATAGACTGTGCAGTTCCTCACCTGTCTGCGGGTATCCACTTGTCTGATACCCTTCTGACTCAAGCCTTCCAAGCAATTTGACCGTGCTTTCAAAACTGTCTAGACCATAGGCTTTTCCAATTGTTGCCTCTACACCTGTACAGACAGAATTGTGTAGCATGATAACGAGTTTTTTCTCACTGTTTGGTTTTGTCCGCAATCTAACAAGCCTAGCTACCCTGCCTGCAAGAAATTCGCACCTCTCTGGGATTGCTTTTACTTTGCCACTATCTTCGCTGCGAGCTGAGATGATAATCGGCTCAATCATCCCCGCCATTTCGGGAGCTATGAGCGAACTGGGCATGTCTCCACTTATCGGAACAGGTGACTCTAACCACTTCTTTGCTGTCAGGAAATGACTATGTATAGGTGAGATAACCGGAATGCCCAACTTTTCACATTCAAAAATTGACTGTTCCGCAACACTCCTGCCTTCTTCTGCCCGGATTGAGAACAATTGCAGATTGATAAGTGCTTCAATTTTCAGAGTGCCATTCAGGTAAAAATATGTTTCCACTACTTCGCCAAAATTCCTACAATTTGTATTCGGATTGGAAAACACAGGAATAACCCCGATATTCTTTGCTTTAAGACATGCCGCTAGTTCCCTCGCCGAGTCATGATCGTTGCGAACCCAATTGTTCCTGTGAATTAGCAATCCAACATAACTGTCAAAACCAATGCCGTCTGCAGCAAAATATCCCTCTGGTGAATCATATATGTTGCTATTGTCAAATGAGAAGATTCCATCGAATGGTTTTTCCATTGGTGGTCGGATATGAGGAACACGCTCATCCCCCAACAGATGCTTGCGGATATAGTCGCCGGCACTGCGGACATTTTCATCTCCCAAATAAAGTAGATACTTGTTTATTGCTTCAACATGCTCTGGCAGTGCTGTGGCACATCCAAGCACAACAGCAGAGCCACCAACCGGAACAAGCAGTGCCTCTTTCGGCAAAGAGACGAAATATTCCTCAACATATATATCCATAGTTAAATGGTTATACAACACAACGGGCCGTGAAGTTTCTATCAATTTGACAATAGTCTTACGGATTTCCTCCAGCCGCTGTTTATTACTCAACTCCGGCATACTCACTGATATCAGCGTTATCCCAGCTTCTTCAAAAATCGGCTTCCATACTCTGCACTCCGCTTCGCAAGAAAAGCAAATCACATTTGTCCTATTGTCCATCACAGACCCTCCAACTCATCCTCAACCGACAGATAAATTTCCTTAATCTGCTCAAGCATGTCCTCATCGGCATCCCACATTCCACGCTTTGCGGCCTCAAGCAGCCTTTCGCTCATTGCCTGCAGTGCCCAGGGATTCACCTCTCTAATCCAATCTTGCAGCTCTTGATCGAGCAGGTATGTCTTTGTGATAGAGTCATACATCCAGTCTTCTACAACATCACTTGTGGCATCCCAGCCAAATACGATATCGACCATCGCAGAAAACTCCTGCGCACCCCTAAATCCATGTTCTTTCAGTCCAGCTATCCATTTCGGGTTGTTGATACGCGCACGCATAATACGCGAGGTCTCCTCTTGAGTGCTCCTTGTGACAACATGTTTTGGGTCTCCGGCATTTGTCGTATATGACGCGCTGTAGCTTCCTTTTTGGGACTTAACCGCAGCATTTAATCCACCGTGATAGTTGTAAAAATCGTCGCTGTCAAGCATATCGGCTTCGAAGGAGGATACATTCTTTACTGTGACATCCGTAGATTCCAGACGATGGGAGAATAGGCCCTCCAGCTTTGTGCCATGGATATTTTTCCCATAAGCGTGGGCACCCCAATTTATATACGCCCGTCCCAAATCCTCTGACGTCTCCCATTTTTTACTGTTAACCAAAATATCTACACCTGCGCCGTATGTTCCGGGTGGGCAGCCAAACACACGCAGTTTCGATTGTTCAAAGGCCTGCTCCCGCTGCATTCCTTGCTCTATAAACTGGTCGAAGTCGGAAAAAACATGCTTTTTTACAAAGTTCATTTCTGGATCTTCATCCAGCGATGCAACAAGATTCACTGCATCTTCAATGCGTTCAATCAAGTTTGGGAAAGTGTCACGGAATAGTCCGCTGATACGCAGTGTAACGTCTATCCTGGGACGACCAAGCTCTTCCAAGGGGATAACCTCAAGGTCTATTACCCGATCAGTGTTTTTAATCCACACTGGACGCACACCATAAAGGTACATGATCTCTGCAAGATCATCGCCCGAAGTCTTGATCGTTTCGCCGGAGTAAACAACGATTGCCACGTTTTCCGGGTACTGTCCCTCGTCATCCAGATAGCGTTGTATAAGCTGGTCGCCGAGAAGTTTACCTGTTTCCCATGCACTGCGACTTGGTACGGCTGTCGGGTCTATCATATAAAAATTTCTTCCAGTGGGCAGTATCGTTGCGTTGCCACGGCTCGGTGCTCCTGATGGTCCTGGAGCTACAAATCCGCCATCGATGCCGCGCTCAAAGTACTTAATCTCATCTGTAGTGGCATCAAGCCTAGGTTTGATTTCGTTTGCAACGAAATTTAAGCATTTCTTAAGCGGGGATTTTTGTTCTCCATAAAGGGCATCAACTGCGGCGTTGGCAGCCTCTGGCGTGAATCCAAGCTCTTCGAAAGACTCAAACAACCTCCGTCCAAGCTCATCCATTTCTTCAAGAATCATGGCATTGGTGCGCCCATCTGGTAGCTTCTGTTCCAGATTAGCGAGAAGCACCTCATAATCCAAACCATTGAGTACACAAAGTGCCTCCCTCAGTGATGGTACGTCATCATTGGGAACTGCGACTAGGAGTCGCAGCATATTGCGATAACGCTCATTCATTGGTACATCCCCGAAAATGTGCAGACCATCCTTTATCTTCGAGCTTTTGATATCACTTAGCCAGAGATGCAGTTTTTCAACTGCTGTGTCCACATCACTAAAAAAGCTTTCACGAGTGAGTCCCAAGTCGGTATGAAGATCTGAGCTATGAACTGCATCCCAAATCTGCTCAGATAGAATCTCCATCTTCTGCTTATTTTCGCTCCTTGCACGGTAATATTGAGATATCAGATCGTCGATTCCTTCAAGTAACCCATACATGCCACCCTCGGTCATAGACGGAATCAAATGGTCGAGGATAACGGCAGAGGTGCGGCGCTTCGCCTGAACACCTTCACCTGGCACGTCGATTATATATGGGTATAGATGCGGCAGATCACCAATGGCCAAATCAGGATAACATTCATCCGACAGGCCAATCTCTTTTCCGGGCAGCCATTCAATTGTGCCGTGAGTTCCAACATGGACAACAACATCCGCACCGAATATATTCTCTAGATAGCGGTAAAACGCCAAATATTGGTAAGGGCATACTAAATCGGTCGAGTGGTACATCTCCTCAGCTTTCTCTTCATAGGCTCGAGCCGGCTGAAGACCTATGAAAAGATTGCCGTTATGTATCCCTGGAATCAGTATCTTATCATCGATCACCATGAAGCTGCCTGGCATATCATCCCAATCGCGCTGAAGTTCGCTGATCGGTTTTTCTGGCATAGACGCAAACCATGGCTCATACTCTGCTCTCTCCACGACTGCTTCGCTGCGCTCTAACATCTCGCTTTCCGAGAGGAATCTTCCGTCATTGGTCAGTCCCTTAGTGATTTTCTTTATTATCTCCTGCCCATCTTCAAATTCGTACTCAAGGGGCAAACCCTTCGAGCGCAAAAGTTGATACATGTTATAAACCGACTCTGGTGTATCAAGACCATACGCACAGCCGATCATATCAGCCCGTGGAGGCATGTTGTGCAAGATAATAGCAACTTTTTTCTCTTGGATATCTTTTCTGCCTAGTTTTGCCCAGTTGAGACTCAAGCGGACAACTTTATCGACCCGGTCTTGAATTGGGCGCGTGACATTTTTGCTACCAAATGGAGTTTGCACAACTTCGGTATATGCCGTCGTTACTGTGATGATTTGTCCATCAAACTCCGTCTGATAAACGTTGCAATTGAGTAGCATCGGATCGACTCCCGCAAGGGATTCCTTCCACTTCTCATAGCTGTAAAATGTGTTCATTGCTTGAAGTATTGGCACGTCTAACATATCAAAAACGCTTGTCTCAACGCGCGATGTCCCATCCCCTGGTGCTGAAAGCAAGCTCAATGCAAATCCTGTCGTGACGATCAGTGCGTCAACGATGGATTTTCCGTTTCGCATCATATAGCGGGGAAGTGCACCGCGTAGCCCTGGATGATTCGGCCCCACTGGCAATATGTTCGTATACATTGCCAATGGTACGGCCCCATGCACTTTGATCGACTCTATCAGTGCGTCTATATGCTGTGTGTTTTCATTTTTAATGTTGTGATAGTGCAGCAGTATTCCGATAACGGGTTTTGAATTTTGGCTGCTTATGGACTCTAGATATATGTCCTCATTAATACCTTCAGGCAGGCCATATAAGCCTTCCCACTTTGGAATAATTACGTCATCTGGTTCACAATCAAATTCGCCGAATTCTCTCATAATAAGACGAATGAAACTGCTGAGATTCTCTTTTCCTCCCGCCATCAAGTATTTTAAAAGCTGCCCATACATTACGTCCGACAAGGAGGATTGATTTTGCATTTCGGCATTTTCTTCATCTATCCCTGAATGGATCAGAGATGGGGTCTTTCCCATAAAGATCTTCTGCAAAGCGTTGAACTTCTTAAAGTATGGAAGTGCCCCGTGAACATTTATATAGATAAAGTCAGCAGATTCAACAGCGAGTTTGCTGGCTTCGTACTTTGCCTCGTCACCATCCACCTCGCTGTCAATGAAAACGTCCATATGTACTCTGTCACCATATGTTTTCTTTATTTGCTCGAACTCCTGTTTAATTACTAACTCATCACCGTTACGCTGGACAATAAATGCCATTTTAAACATATTGTAGCCTCCTTACTCAGCCTTTCTCAGCCTTACTCAGTACGTTTACAGAGTGCCACGGAAATTGGCAGCAATGCAACGAGATACAAAAAAAGAACTAGCGGGACTATCCAACTTCCAGCGGCGGAAGCACCGTCGCGAAGCCCGATAATTGTTTGCGTCAGCGGCAAAACTTCAAAGATGATGCGCAAAAAATCTGGAAACCTATCTAAAGGAAAAAAGGTACCAGATAAAAATGACATTGGAGTTATGACAAAATTAGTTATTTTCGCCATGTCAGCATGAGAGTCAACGAGCATTCCGACTATGATCCCAATAGTTGAAAAGACGTAACAGTTTAGGATCAAAACCAAAATAAAATACCAATCAATATGTGGGTTAGCTTGGAATAGAAAAGCCGCCAACAGGACCAAGATGGCACCGTATAGTCCACGCAGAGCACTTGCCGTCACCCTTGCCATAACAAAAACAGAGGTTCGAATAGGTGCTATCATAAGCGCCTCAAATGTTTTTGTATATACCCGCGATATGTTGATATCATTTGCTACTACGTTAAAACTGGTAGTCATAGTGATCATAGCGATTATTCCGGGGATAATAAAGTCTATGTAACTACCTCCGTTGATCTCAACGGCGTCTCCAAGCCCCCAACCGAAGGAGATAAGAAACAGCAAGGGACCAACAATTGCACCTAGTGTTGTGCTTATGAATTTGCGCCTAATGATGACCCATTCTTTCCAGACGATAGCGCTAAACCTCATTTCGCACCCCCAGATCTTTGTTTGTCAGCTTGATAAACACGTCTTCCAAGTTTGCTTCACGTACCTTAAAGCTACCCTCGATTCCTTCAGCCGCCACGATTGCAGATTCTCTGTCTTCAAAAAACAATTGACTTGTTTTCCCGTCTTGAAAATAATCAAGCACGAATCGTCCTGCCTGTTTTATGATCTGTTCAGGAGTGTCCAGTATAACAAGTCTGCCGTCATCAATAAGACCAACATTTTCACAAAGGGCCTGGGCCTCTTCTAAATAATGGGTTGTCATAAAGATAGTTTTGCCCTGTTCTCTAAGTTGTCGGAGAAAGTCCCAAATCTTGCGTCGCGTTGTCGCATCAAGCCCAACTGTTGGTTCGTCGAGGAGCAAAATCTCCGGGTCGTGCATTAATGTCTTGGCTATCATTAGCTTTCTCTGCATACCGCCAGAGAAAGTTCTTGCGGAATCTTTTTTCCGGCTTGTTAAGTCGGCAAATTCCAAAAGCTCATCAATCCGCTTGCGGCGCAACTCCTTTGGCAGACCGTACAATCGCCCATGAAATTCAAGGTTTTCATACGCGTTTAAATCACTTTCCAGATTGCTGTATTGCGGCACGATCCCGAGTTTTTGTTTCGCCTTTGTTAAATCTCTATGAATAGGCTCACCGTTGATCTCGATTGAGCCGGAGCTAGGCGGGGTTAGCGTTGCTGTCATACGCATAATGGTGGTTTTACCTGCACCGTTCGGTCCCAAAAGGCCGAAGAAATCACCATCTTTGATCTCCAAGTTTAAATCACGCACGGCAGTTATCTCGCCGTAGGTTTTGTTTACTTCTTTATATGTTATCATCAGTTTCAGTCATCACCTGATCCTTCGCGTTTTTCGCTTCATTTGCACCAAGTAGAGACAAAAGCCCGCAAATCAATGCACCCAACAACATATGCAGACAATCCGATTTGTCCGCAGGCTGTTTATCTGCAAGCAGCGGCATATCCATTGCATTAAGTAAAACATCTGCAGCCTGAACCACCTCGCTGGACGATAACAGGCCCCACATCAATTGATCAATCAAATGCGCATACAATGAAGTAAATGTAACGAGTTCATCTCGACACGTAAGTTCATCAAGCCGGTCAGAAAACCTTGCCCGATTGAGTCCACCGTTTGGGCTGCTTGCGTATTTCTCCCAAAGAAGATCGTCAGTTATTCCAAATCGGTCAATACGTTTTAGAACATCGTGCTGAGATTCGGGAGATAGCCCCGTCTGCAAGCACAGCGTCTCTGTGACCGCATCCTTTACAGTTCTTGCGATAAGTTCGCCAAGTTTTACATGATTCCCTGCGTTGGTGAGATGGATATTTGAATCTGCATTGGCGATAATGATTGTCCCATCTGTACCAGAGCCGGTGGCAAGGCCCATAGAATATTTGCTAGGAGCGAGGAGTTCTTGTAAAGCAACAGATTTTGCCTCTGTAGACATGACTATTGCTCTTGCTAATGCACCTTCTGACAAATCGACGTTTATGTGGAGTATAATATTGATCGTTCCGTGGGGTGGCTGCTCGATTGCTTTGCTCTCAAGCTCGTCCCACGATGCCGGATCACCTGCTCGACCTCCGTTGACCTCGACACCACCGGTTACAATGGCTGTTACTGTGATGTCCTTATAGCTCTCGCTTTTTATTGAGACTTTTTCCATTTGTGCTGCAGTGGAGATCCCTGCAGACCTGTCGGGATCTAGTCCCAGCTTCTTGCTCAACAAAACCATATGTTCGGCATATGTCGGTGCATCAAGCTTCGTTGCTACTCCTGCGCCGCGTGTTGCATCGTTATTAAACACTGCAGTAAGATTTTCGCGGTACCCCCCGTTATGTGGGGATGTTGTAAGTGTTTTTCTCTTGCCGTTAAAGAATACAACAATGCTCTTTTTGAAGCGATGTACTTCTTCTCCAGTACAGAGTGTTGTTAATAGCATGTATTTCCTCCCTAAACCGTCATCCCGGGCTTGACCCGGGATCCCCTCACCCTAGTTAAATCGTCTTCAGGGCATGGGATTGCAGGTCATAGCCCGCAATGACGCAAATGGTTTCAGTGACATCTCAAAGTGTGGCTTATGCCCTCACTTAAATCTTGCGATGGCTTCAACGATGCCGTTCGCTTTCATATCTTCCATTGTCAACAGTGTGCCACGCAATTTTTCATTTAACTTTTGACAAAGACCAAACTTGATAAAGTCATTCTCAGTATCTATAATGATAGTGTTGATACCCTGATAGCCTATACGCTCAGCCGATTTCATTGCCTCGTCAAAGGGCGATTGGCCTGGTGATTTCTTCCCGCTTGCCCGTCCATCAGAAACAAGTACAATGGTCGGCACGGCATCTGGGTCTTTAATTTTCAAACCCATAAGAACCTCATATGCTAAATCAAGTCCTCTTGAAAGCGGCGTTTTGCCACCTGTTGGCAACTCCGCAAGTTTCTTTTGCGCCAAATCCACAGAACGCGTAATACCCAAAAGCAGCTCTGCACTATCTTTGCGAAATGCGATCATTCCGACCTTGTCACGTTTTTGATATGCCACATTCAACATAGATAAAATCGCGGCTTTAACTTCTTTCATTCGCTTGTTTGCGCCCATAGACGCACTGGCATCTACCACGAACAGGATTGTACCCCCTGTTCGCTTTTCGCGAATCTTGATACGCAGATCATCACCTTCAATGGCAATTGCGCGTCCAGCTTTGTCTCGTATACTCTGAAAAGGCGCAGCAGCACGGACTGTTGCATCAAACGCAAGATCAGTCACTCGTTCGCTTCCCGCCATTCGATGCTTGACATACCGTCCTTGATTCGTCCCACTGCGAACTAGACTCCGCCTGCCCGAACCCTTGTTAATCTGTCGCGTAACCTGTGGATCAATCCAGCGCGGAATGATAAATACCTCCCCTGCATCTTGGATATCATCCTCCTCTTCAGGTACATCTCTATCGTCTATATCATCCTTCTCAGGCGGTGTCATCTCTTGTTCCTGGGGATTTTGTGGTTCTTGTCCTGGTGGATTTTCGTTTTGCTCTTGTTCAGGCAGTTCCTCTTCAGATTGCTGCTCTTCAGGTGGTTCCTCTTCAGGTGGTTGTTCTTCAGGTGGTTCCTCATAAAAATCCGGTTCTTGGGGAGGCTCTTGGATTCTGTGAGGCAGCGCGTACTCCGCTGCCTGTTTGATATCATCTACATTTAAAGCCCATCTCCCATCAAATGCAGCGATGGCCTTTGCAGTCTCTATAAGCGCGAGTTCACCGCGATGCCCTGCACTATAAGTGCTCTCAGCAAGCGTTGCTGCAAATCTCTGAGCGTTAGGAGTGATCTCCACCTTTGCCAACATCATCTTAGCTGAATCAATTTTAACAGCAAGTTCCTGGGTATCATCCAAACACTCTTTGATAAATTGTAGAGGATCTCTTTCGAATTCAATGCGACGTTTCATGATTTCAACACGCATAGAAAAGTCTTTCTCCCCCTCAACCTCAACGTATAGGCCGAATCGGTCTAAGAACTGCGGACGCAGCTTGCCTTCCTCCTGATTCATGCTCCCTATCAGAATAAACCGACTAGGATGTGAGCAGGATATCCCCTCACGTTCAACAGTATTTACTCCGCTGGCTGCAACCTCAAGCAATGCATTAACAATATGATCACTAAGCAGATTTACCTCGTCGACATAGAGTATGTTGCCGTCGGCCTCCTTGAGAATGCCCGGCTCAAGCTCCCTGCGCCCACTTTGCAGTGCTTGTTTTAAATCGATTGCGCCCACAAGTCTATCTTCCGTGATATTGAGGGGAAGTTCTGTAATCTTCATGTTACTGGAAAGCTCTGTTGCGCCTCGTACCAGGGTTGATTTAGCTGTGCCTTTTTCGCCGCTGATCAATACACCTCCAATGCGTGGGTTGATCAGATTCCATATCAGCGCATGTTTGATTTTTTCTTGCCCTAACACCGCGGTGAAAGGAAAAACTGTTCTTGTCACTTGTTACAGCTCCTCTTCAAGAAGTTCAACCTAAGCTATCCCCTCTAACTGCGATAAGTCGAGTATGGTGTCTTCGAAGGGATTTCGACGCATTCTATGGGGAAGTGTTAGTTTTGCTGCTTCAATTACGTCTTCTTCCAGAACTTCAAGCCTTCCGTTATAGGCGGCAAAGGTTATAGCTGTCTTGAGCATGACAATATCTGCCCTGTGGCCGTCCACATCCAAAGCAATACATATCTTTGCAATTTTCTCAAGTATTTTACCGGAATATGTAACCTTTGCCAAAAGGTCTTTCGCAGTTTCTATCTTCTCCCTCAGTGTCTGTTGCATGGGTTCAAATTCGGTGAAGAACGCTTCCGGCTCGTCTTCATATTTCAGTCTATTCTCCATTACAAGTACACGTTTATCTACGCCCCTCTCTCCAACTACTGTCACTGAGAGGGCAAAACGGTCGATCAATTGAGGGCGTAAATCTCCCTCTTCAGGGTTCATTGTTCCAACTAAAATGAATCTAGCGGGATGTGTGTACGAAACGCCCTCTCGCTCAACAGTGTTTACGCCCATGGCAGCAGAGTCAAGCAAGATGTCTACAACATGGTCATCTAACAGATTTACCTCATCAACATAAAGAATGTTTCTGTTTGCATTTGCGAGTATTCCTGTTTCGAATTTCTTCTCGCCGGTTTTTATTGCGTGTTCCATATCCAGTGTACCAACGACTCTGTCTTCTGTTGCACTAACTGGCAGATCAACAACTTTCATTTTCCCGCGCGATTCTTCTAACACAACCCCTTGCTCTAACTTTTCAAGGCACTCGCTACACATATGAGCTAGGTCTTCTGGGGCACAGCCGAACCTGCAATCCACAACCTCCCTGCGTTCTGGCAGTAGCTCTGCCAAAGCACGCACTGCTGTCGATTTTGCGGTTCCCTTCTCTCCACGTATAAGCACGCCACCCAGATTTGGGTTTATTACGTTTAGGATCAGCGCGGTTTTCATGTCGTCCTGCCCGACTATGGCAGTGAAGCAATAACCTTGCCTTGGTTGTTCCAATTGAATCAGTCTCCTCTATGTACCATAAAATTTCCGGCGTGTTTCAGAAGCAGCGGTCAAATCTCATTAGTCCGTCATTGCGGGCTTGACCCGCAATCCCTTGAGATTGGCTATGTTTAGGGGATCCCGGGTCAAGCCCGGGATGACGCTCGTGTTTGCTAAATCAGCACGTATTTGAAACTCGCCAAATTTCCGAATGCCTTATCTAAATTGATGCCGAAAATCCATGCACAGCCTCTTGAAAATCGCTTGTATAGGCATCAAGATTATCATCTCTCTTTTCAAGAGCCGTGACGAGATTCTGCACAGAGCTACAGCGGTGTCCAGCTCCATCTGGACGAAGCGAATAAACACTTTTGCCCAATTTCAATGCTAAGCGAAGCAATTCCAGATTTCTCTCGTTCACAATGCCTACAGGGAAACCCGTATCTACTACCACGTCATGATCTTGCATCAATTCACAGGCGGCCTTGAAGCTTTGGTCGGATATGGCCTGAAAATCAGTCTCAGTTATGATGTTGTTGCACATTGCCTGCGCAACATGGGTGTCTACATCGTTTCGATGCAATACCCCAGAGTCCATTCCGTAACCTGCCCTCCTTAGTGCACGGAACACGGGAATCCCACTCCCTGCGCCGCCGACAACAAACAAAGTACTTTTTGGTGAATGACTTTTCAATTCCAAACTTCCTAGCAAATCATCATATCGTGCACTGGTAATGTCATACAGTTCCTGAATGATACCCTGATGTACAATTTGCTCTGGCGAACCCTGGGCTATGATTTTCCCATTTTTCACCATCATCACAGTTTTACAGCCTTTTAGTGCTAGATCAATATCATGCAGCGCCATGATGATTGTGATCTTTTTCTCTCTGCAGAGTCTTGCCAGAACCTCTATCACTTCTACGCGGTGACTGATATCTAAATGGCTGGTGGGTTCATCTAGAACAATTAGCTCTGGTTCTTGAGCCAGAGCTCTGGCGATCATGACCTTTTGCTTTTCCCCATCGCTTAACTGATTGTAGTAGCGATGAGCCAAATGCTCTGCCCTAACACTTTGCAAGGCCTCCATAACAATTTCACTATCATGGCCTTTCAATTTCCCGAAAAATCCTGTATAGGGATGCCGACCCATAGCGGCGATTTCAAATGCGGTCATTAGTCCCGGTTGCAGCTTGTCGGTTAGCACAACGGCCATCCGTCTTGCCAAGCTGGATTTTGGCATAGCTCGCACATTAGTATTTTCAACATAAACAGCACCTGAAACGGGATTTAGCATACCTGATAAAGTCCGTAGAATTGTGGACTTTCCTGAACCATTAGGCCCTAAGAGGCAAACCATCCCTCCACGCAATGCATTGATATCCACATCATCCACAACACAATGCTTCCCATACCCCACTTGCAAATTCGCCGTTCGTACCAACGCCTGACTCATAGACCGTTATCCTTTCTGAGCAACATAAAAATTAACAGAGGTGCCCCGATTAACGATGTTATGGCACCAATTGCAAGTTCACGGGGAGACAGTGCTGTTCTGGCAATAAGATCACAAATTCCCATCATGAGTGCTCCGCCCAAAATACTTGCGGGTAAGAGAACTCTGTTATCTGAGGTTTTAAACCCCATCCGTGCCATATGCGGAACAGCCAGCCCTACAAAGGTAATAGGCCCCGCAAAGGCAGTCAATACAGCCGTCAGCACACTAGCGATAACGATAGTTCCAATTCGGAAAGCTCGGATCCCAACACCCATGCTCATAGCATACTTTTCTCCGAGAAGCATTGCATTTAGGGGTTTAGACATCAAAACAGCAAAAAGGGCGAAAATAGCCGTTACGATGAGAAGAATTCGAACCTGCTGCCAGGTAAAGCCAGAAAAGCTGCCCATAGTCCAAAGAGTAAGCCTGCCAACGGTTTCTATATCCGCAAAAACAGTCAATATGCTTCTGACTGAAGATGCCAGAAAGCCGATCATAATGCCAATAACGAGCAGTGTAATAACGCTTTTCACTTTTCCGGCAGCAAAAACTACAGCAACCATGACAATCAGTGCCCCAATTAAAGAGCCGAAAAACATGAACAGAGGAGACAACACGCTCAGCCCAAAAGTATAGCCACCTAGCAAAACGATGCTGACAAACATGATAGAACCTGAGGAAATCCCTAGCACATAGGGTTCTACAATGGGATTGCCAAAGAAAATCTGGAGCAAGAGCCCCGAAATCGCAAGGCCAGCTCCCCCTGCCACGGTAGCTAACGCCCGTGGCAGGCGAATCCTCATAATAATGGATTCATGGGTGGCGTTTTCGATCCCTTGCCCTAGTAAAACCCGAATCACGTCCGATAGTGGGACATGCACTGAGCCCAAAGCGATATTCAAACAAAAGACCAGAATTGTGCCGCCCAACAGGCAAATCAGTAGCAACCTGCTTCGCGCCACTTTTTCCGCGCCAATGCTCACCTGTTGCATGTATACGACTCCTTTCTAGATACTAGGTACTAGAAAAACACAAAACCCAGGGCGTGTTTCAAAAATGTGCCAATTTAGCAGACACGAGTGTCATCCCGGGCTTGACCCGGGATCCCCTGAACATCGCCAATCTCAGGGGATTGCGGGTCAAGCCCGCAATGACGGACTAACGA
>Ga0123355_10006535_pt1 | contig 17296 bp, 16 predicted proteins | sample TergutEmb28metaG_3_FD_89872 | JGI IMG/M metagenome (GOLD analysis project Ga0123355, IMG submission 89872) | Embiratermes neotenicus P1 segment gut microbial communities from Petit-Saut dam, French Guiana - Emb289 P1 | ecosystem: Host-associated > Arthropoda: Insects > Digestive system > Gut ...
CCAGGAGTGACGACTCCTGGCTTTTTTTGTGGGGTGGGGGACTGTTGGGGAAGGGGTCGTCGGCAAGTTGGTTGATTGCGAGTGGAGGGGCAGGCTGTACGGCAACCGACCAGTTGAAACAGCCGTACTGGACAAACTGCGCGAACGCTACTACGGCAACGCCAGCAAACACGCCCGTATGACAGGCGGCCTACACGCAGCCATGCGCGGCATCCTAAGCGGCACAAGCGACATAGCCATAGGCACCACCGCAATAGGCCTGTCCTCGCTGCACCCCACCACAGCAGACACCACCATCCCCACTGCAGCCATGTTAGACGACAAAACCAGCATGTACAGCAACACCTTTAGCAAAATAGCAGACACCGTCACCACAAAGTTGACACAAATGTCACGGGGCGCACGCGCAGAAATAGCTTGGGCCAGCTTTAGAAAGAAAAATGATATATTTTCTGGTTTCAGAAAAATTGCGGGAAAAGTTGCTGCTATCTTTTTGGGTTAATGCATAACATGTTTTCCTGGGCATCTCCCACATCATTCACTATAAAGCCTATGTAAACTAAAGGGGAAGAGCGATTATAAAAATCTCTCTCCCCCCAAATATTAAAGTTTTTTGCTTCTTTTTTTCAAAAAAGAAGTGGAGGTGTCGGAGGCGAAGCCTCTGACGGTTTTATAACTTATCCCGCTTAACATACTGAGTATGCAGCAGCTCATGCGCCTTGTGGCTGCCTGGTTTTTCTAGAAATTCTGCGTAGAGGGCTTTTATTTCGGCGTTTTCGTGAGAGCAGCGTACTTGTTTTGCTTCGTCTTCTGCGTATAGGGATTTAGCGCGGGCTGCTATTATTGTGCGGTCGTTGCCGTAGAATGGTTGGCCGCCGCCGCCTACGCAGCCGCCTGGGCAGGCCATTATTTCAATGGCGTGGTATTGGCATTTGCCGTCGCGGATGTTTTCTAGCAGGGTGCGGGCGTTGCCTAGGCCGTGGGCGATGCCTATTTTGAGTTCTACTTCGCCGGCTTTTACGGTGGCTTCGCGGATACCTTCCATGCCGCGTAGTTCTTTGAAGTCTACGTTTTTGATGGTTTCGCCGCCAAGCCATGATGCCGCGGTGCGTACAGCAGCTTCAATAACGCCGCCAGTTGTGCCAAAGATAACGCTTGCGCCAGATGATTCGCCCATTACTTTGTCGAAATCTTCGTCTGGCAGGCTGTTGAAGTTAATCCCTGCCTCGCGCAGCATGGATGCCATCTCGCGTGTGGTAAGGACGTAGTCTACGTTGGCGTTGCCGTCGTTGGCTAGTTCTTCCCGAGCGGCTTCGTATTTTTTAGCTACGCATGGCATGATGGACACTACAACCATTTTGCCGGGGTCTACGCCAAGTTTTTCTGCCAGATAGGTTTTAGCGATTGCGCCGAACATCTCATGTGGCGATTTGCAGCTGGATGGGATATCCAGTAGGGTGGGGAACTGATGCTCTATAAACTTTACCCATGCAGGGCAGCAGCTTGTGAGCATTGGCAGAGTTCCGCCGTTTTTTACACGGTCTATAAGCTCGTGAGCTTCTTCCATTATGGTGAGGTCTGCCGCAAAGTCTGTATCGTAAACATGGTCGAAACCTAAGCGGCGCAATGCCGCTACCATTTTGCCGGTAACTCTTGTGCCCACAGGCATGTTAAATTCTTCGCCAAGGGCCACGCGCACGGCCGGTGCAGTTTGTACGATTACAACTTTGTCTGGGTTGTTGATTTCAGACCATACTTCGCCGATATTGCTAATTTGGGTAAGTGCGCCGGTGGGGCAAACAGATATACATTGGCCGCAGAATGTGCAGGCAGTGTCTAGCATTGGGAAGTCGAATGCGGTGCCTATGGTGGTTTCTAGGCCACGGTTTACGGCAGAGTATACACCAACGGTTTGCACTTCGTTACACATTGTTTCGCAGCGGCGGCATAGTACGCATTTTTCTGGGTCGCGTATTAGCGAGCGGCTGGAGGTGTCTTTTGTGTGCTTTGACATTTTGCCGGCGTATCTATCGTCGCGGATGTTAAGGTCTGCGGCTAGGTCTTGTAGCTCGCAGTTGCGGTTGCGTTCGCAGGCTAGGCAGTCTTTGGGGTGGTTGGAAATAAAAAGCTCCACCATTGTGCGGCGTGCCTTAATTGCCCTTGGTGTGTTGGTGTTAATTACCATACCGTCCCAGATATCTGTGGCGCAGGCAGGTGCAAGCCAAGAGCTGCCATTTGGGTTGACCACTTCTACCATACATACGCGACATGTGCCAACCTTGTTGATCATTTTAATATCTGCCATGTCCATATGGCATAGCGTTGGTATATTTACTCCATTGGCGCGGGCGGCTTCCAGAACGGTAATGCCGTCGGCAACTTGGAGCTTTACATTGTTTAATGTGATATTAGCCATTTTTATATGCCCTCCTATTCAACAACAATTGCTTTTGTGGGGCATTTTGGTACACATGCGCCGCACTTAATGCATTCATTTTGGTCGATTACGTGAAGTTTCTTGTTGTTTCCTACGATTTCGTCAACTGTGTGGATACAATTGACCGGGCATACCCTGGCGCAAAGTGTACAGCCGAAACATTTTGCAGGTACAACTTTGTAGGTTAGCAGGTCTGTACATGCGCCGGCTGGACATTTTTTGTCTATAACATGAGCCTTGTACTCGTCCATGAAATAGTTTAGCGTAGAAAGAACCGGGTTTGGCGCAGAATTGCCTAGGCCGCATAGGGAAGTGTCTTTAATAACTTCGCCAAGCTGCCTTAGCTCTACTAAATCTTGCTCTGTGCCGTGGCCCATGGTGATCTTGTCTAGAATTTCGTATAGGCGTGTGTTGCCTATGCGGCATGGGGTACATTTTCCGCAGGATTCTTCTACTGTAAAGTCTAGGTAGAATTTTGCGATATTAACCATGCAATCGTCTTCGTCTAGAACAACCATCCCGCCAGAACCCATCATGCTGCCGATGGCGTTTAGGGTTTCGAAGTCCACTGGTGTGTCTTGAAGTTCCACAGGGATACAGCCGCCAGATGGGCCGCCTGTTTGGATAGATTTTAGGGCTTTGCCGCCTGGCAGGCCGCCACCAACTTCGTAAACGATCTCCTTTAGGGTGGTGCCTATTGGTACTTCTATCAGGCCTACATTGTTGATTTTGCCTGCAAGGGCGAAAACCTTAGTACCAGGGGTGCGCTCTGTGCCTATGGTTCTAAACCAGTCTGCGCCTTTGGCTATTATGGCTGGTACCATTGCGTAGGTTTCCACGTTGTTGTTTACTGTTGGCTCGTACCAGAGGCCTTTTTGCGCTGGGAATGGTGGGCGTAGCCTTGGTTCGCCGCGCTGGCCTTGTAGTGAGTTGATTAAGGCTGTTTCTTCGCCGCAAACAAATGCGCCGGCGCCCATGCTTATGCTTATGGTAAAGTTAAAATCTGTACCCATAATGCCTTCGCCTAGTAGGCCTTTTTCTACTGCTTGGCCTATGGCAATGTTTAGGCGCTCTACCGCCAGCGGATATTCTGCACGGGTGTAGATTACGCCTTCGTCTGCGCCAACGGCATAACCCGCAATGGCCATGGCCTCTAGTACGCTGTGAGGGTCGCCTTCTAATATTGCGCGGTCCATAAATGCGCCTGGGTCGCCTTCGTCTGCATTACATAGGATATATTTTTTGCCGCTTGGGCTGTTGTTCTTGAAGCCAAATTCCCATTTAACGCCTGTTGGGAAACCAGCGCCGCCGCGCCCGCGCAGGCCGGATTTTTTCATTTCTTCTATTACGCCTTCGCGGCTCATGGAAGTGAGGCATTTTGCCAGGGCTTCGTAGCCGCCAACTGCTACATAATCGCAGATGTTTTCTGGGTTGATATTGCCGCAGTTGCGCAGCGCAACCCTTACTTGCTTGCCGTAGCCCACATTTGGCTTAATAAACTCGCCGGCCTGTTTCTGCATTAAATAATCTGTAACAACTTTGCGGGCGTCGTCTGCATTTATGCCGCTTGCGAATACGGTTTTGCCGTCTGGGTGGCGGATTTCTACCATAGGTTCTGCATAACACATACCTATACAGCCGGTAGGAATCACGATTGTATTCTTCACGCCATTCTTGTCAATTTCTTCTTGCAATGCAGCCATTACATCGGCAGCGCCAGCGGCCACGCCACAGGTAGCCATACCTACGTACAGCCTGGTTATGCTGCTGTCTACAATATGCTTAGAATCCCCAGCCAGCGCGGCGTTTTTATAGGCTGTAAGGTCGCTTATAGATTTAACTTTAGCCATTACGCAACTCCTCCCTTCGCCTTAAATTCATCCACGATGCCTTTAACATCGTCTTTCTTAACCTTGCCATAAACTTTTTCGTTTACCATAACCACCGGAGCAAGCCCGCATGCACCCACGCAGCGCAATGCATCTAGCGAGAACAGCTCGTCCTCGGTTGTTCCTCCTGATTGTACGCCAATTTCCTTGGCAAACTCGTTTAAAATATCCCCAGCCCCAAGAACGAAACAGGCTGTACCCATGCAAATATTTACACGGTACTTACCTTTCTTGGTCATGGTGAAGTAGGAGTAGAATGTTACCACCCCGTAAACCTTACTTGCCGGAATATCCAGCTTCTTCGCCACATGGTTTTGAACCTCAACCGGCAAAAAGCCAAAAATCCCCTGAGCCTTGTGCAGCACGGTGATTAATGCACCCTGCAATGTAGGCAAGCCGTCGATAAACTCGTCCAGCTGTGCGTACAAGGCCTTCTCGTTTGTTTGCGCCATTGTCAAAATCATCCTTTCTTTAGAACAAAAGCAGCTTTGCCGCCTTTGTTTACATACATGGTACTGAAAAAGAGCCTGCCATATGGCAAATCATCTTTTATTACACATCAATACTATTGTACCCTATTATATGAGAATTTCCAAGCCTTTTTGTTATAAAGCTGTCAAAACCGTCAGAGGCTTTGCTTCCAACATCTCCACTTCTTTTGGTAATAAAAGAAGCAAAAAACTTTAACTCTTTAATCGGTTGTATTTCCAAACGATTAGAAACTTTTGATAAACCGTTAAAATTTACGATTATAATTTTACAAAAGCCTGGATATCCGGGCTTTTTCTTTTCAGCATGATAAAAAATTGCCCGTTTTTACTCAAAATGTGGTACCATACGGTACCATTTTCGGAAAATATGTATAGATCGGAAAATAGGTCAACAGGTTCTCACCATAAAAGAGGATGGCCAGGGGAGGGGTTTTACCCTAAAGGGTTGCCGACCATCGGAGCGGACGGTTTTCCCATGGCGATTAGCGGTATTGGTGCAGGGTCAACACCACTCCACAGGCCATCCCCGGGGCAACACGTAATTATTTTTCAAAAAATGTTGACAAAATGACACTGCCGTCATATTATATACATGACAGTGGTGTCACTGTCATTCATGAAACCAAAAGAGGGGTGGTTACCATGTCGCGGCCACATATAGAGCGCAAGCGCAAAGATAAGCAGCGTAAAATCCTAGACGCAGCCAGGCTAGTATTCTGCCGCAAGGGATTTTTGGCAGTAACAATGCAAGATATAATAGACGAATGCGGCATAAGCAGGGGCGGCATTTACATTTATTTCGCATCTGTAGACGAGGTTTTCCTAGAACTAATGAAGCAGCGCAACATGGAAGGCCTAACTCAAATAAGCAATTCTGTAGATGCCAAGACACCATTTGCAGAGGTGCTTGGCGAGTATCTGGCCAAGCAAAAGGAACGGCTAATAAATTTCGAGAACAGTTTGTTTAGGGCATATTGCGAATATATTTTCTCTAAGCCTAAGGCGGCGGTGCATGCATTTAGGGATTCTCAGCTAATGCAGCTGCGCGGTTCTGTAGAAGCTATTTTGCGACTGGGGCTTGCTCAGGGGGCTATCCCTAAGGATTCTAATGTTTCTAAGCTGGCGGTGCATCTTATTGTGGTGGTAGATGGCTTAAGTATTTTGGCATTGGGCGATGCCCTTACAGAATGTACAGTAGATGCACAGTTTGAAATTCTAAAAAATATGATATATGGGGCGAAATGAATATGTTAAAAATTTTGTTTGTAATGGCAATATTGCTTACATTTGCCGCATGTGGCGGCAATAACGATGCGAATGTAATCCGCATCGGGCTAACTATAGATGAATCCAACCCTGTGCGGGGCGAAGCAGCCAGCCGCGCCCTGGCCCAGGCAATGGAGGATTTTTTGGGCGTGCCTGTAGAACCAGTAACAGATATCGGCTATATAGTGGGCACAGAAGCCATGCGGGCAGGGCATTTGGATGTTTTGTTGGTGTCTGCCTTTAACTATGTACACACATCATCTGTGGTGGATGTAGAAATCGTGGCAACTGTACCTACACGGGCTTGGAGTATAAATAACTCTGTGTTCATAGTATGCGCCAGCAATGAGGAAATTTTCACCCTGGAAGATTTGCGCGGCAAAACCATGGCTTTCGTAAGTGCCACATCCACCTCTGGCTTTGCGTTCCCTGCCTATTATCTACTTACAGCGCTAGGGCTTAACCCAGATTTAATCGCACATGACCGCTATTTTTTTGACACTGTAACCTTTACCGGGGGGCATGAGGCCAATATTATGGGCGTGGCCATGGGCGATTTCGACGCGGCGGCCGTTGGCGGTATTTTTATAGAGAACATGTACGAGCGCGGGCTGATAGACCCTGCAGATTTTCGTATAATCGCAGCCACCCAGGCCGTGCCATACCCCAGCTACATTGTGCGCAGCGAGTTAGGGCAGGAGCTGGTAAACAATATCCGCGAATTTTTTATGCAATTTGATAGCCCAGAATATTTTACAGAAAATTGGGGTGGGGGAAACAGCCGCTTCCTGCCGCCAGATATTGAGGGTTTTGCATATTTCCGTTCCGTAGTTGAAACATTGGGGCTGGTGGATTGATGCTGGAGATTCGTAACCTAGTTAAAAGCTTCACCCACCCAGACATCGAAGTGCTGCATGGGGTTGATTTGACTGTAAAAGCTGGGGAATTTGTTGTGGTTATTGGGCCGTCTGGCTCGGGCAAAACTACGCTTATTCGCTGCATCAACCAGCTGATTACGGCCACCTCTGGCGAGATTTACTTCGAAGGCTCGCCCATAAATGGAATAAAGGGCGCAAAGCTACGGAAGCTGCGCACGCAAATTGGCATGATTTTTCAGGATTACAATTTGATTTACCGCAGCAATGTTATGCAGAATGTTTTGCACGGGCGCTTGGGGCAAATGGACACTTTCCGCTCTGCCCTGGGGTTGTATTCTGCTGAAGATTTGAAGGCTGCCCATGAATTGCTGGTGGCAGTTGGGTTAGAAGAATTTATGCACAACAAGGCGCAAACCCTCTCTGGCGGGCAGATGCAGCGAGTAGGGATTTGCCGCGCCATGATGCAAAATCCAAAGCTACTGCTGGCAGACGAGCCTATTTCTTCGCTGGACCCGGCCAGCGCACGCATTGTGCTGGACCAAATAAAATCCCTAACAAAAGCAAGAGGCCTTACTAGCATAATAAACTTGCATCAGGTAGATTTTGCAAAAGCATACGCCAGCCGGATTATAGGGCTGCGCTTGGGTGAAATCGTTTTCGATGGCCCTCCAAGCGAACTTACAGATAGCATGGCAGATTATATTTACACAGGAGCATAAAATATGTACGAAAAGCAAATGCGCGTTAAATTTTGGGGCAATGTTTTGTTTGTGGCTGCCATTGTTGCGGTTTGCTTTTTTTATTTGCAGCTAGACCCGCTGCGCCTGCTTACCGCCGCGCCAAACTTTGCACAGTATGTGGCGGTCAATTTTTTCCCACCCAGTTTTGCCAATATACAGTTTCATTTGCCTGCTGTGCTGCATACAGTGGCCTTTGCGCTGGTTAGTACCGCGGTGGCTACGGTGCTTTCGTTTATCGCGGCGCTGCTTATGTCTGATGTGATTATGCCATATGCTTGGGTGCGGTGGCTTGTACGGTTTATCATGGCATTTATGCGAAATATACCCGTGATAATTTGGGTGCAGCTGATGGTTTTTATTTTTGGGATAGGGTCTATGGTGGGGCTTATTGCGCTTATTTTGGCCACTACGGGGTTTTTGTCCCGGTCGTATTCCAATAGCATAGACGAAATTGCCGCCAAAAGGTTAGAACCGCTGCGGGCAAGCGGGGCAGGGGTTTTTGCTGTTATCCGGCATGGGTTGCTGCCAGAATTTGTGCCGTCTTGGGTCAATTGGACACTGTTTACATTTGAGCTAAGCATCCGGGCATCTGCGGTGCTGGGCATGGTGGGCGCGGGCGGCATTGGCGTTGTGATACAAACTCAGCTAAGTTTGCGCCGCTTTAATGAAGCCACCACGTTAATTTTAATGCTAATACTAATTGTGTTGCTTACCGAGTTTGTCACGGGATATCTGCGGCGCAAGGTGATAGCGCCAGCCACCGCCGGCAAGCCTGACAAAAGCACAAAAATTCGAGTGATGCCGCTTAGGATGCAGGTTTTTCGCTGGGGGCTTTTGCCTGTGGTGATGGCTGTATTTTTATTTGGCCTATGGTATTTGCAGCTGGATGTTGCGCGGTTTGTAAACAGGCTTTCTAATGCGCCGCGTGTTTTGCGGCTGTTGATGGATGTTAATGTAGATATGATTTTGCCTGGGTTGCAGCAGTTTATGGTTTCCTTTGCCATGGGTGTTGTGGGGTTGGTGCTGGGTGGCCTGCTGGCGCTGGTGCTGGCGTTTTTGGCGGCGGATAATATTGCGCCTTGGCGGCCGCTGGCTATTGCTATCAAGACATTTGTAAGCATTGTGCGGGCTGTGCCTTCGCTGGTGATTATACTTATGATTGTGGCGGCCATTGGGCTGGGGTATACCACCGGGGTGGTGGGGCTGATTATTTCATCTATGGGATATTTGACCAAGGCTTTTATCGCGTCTATAGAGGAACAGGATAAGAATATCATCACTGCCATGCGCTCTACGGGGGCAAAATGGGGGCAGATTGTAATACATGGGCTGCTACCTGCTGTAGCCACTAGCTTTTTGGCATGGGTGGCAATTAGGCTCGAAACTTCTGTGGCGGAGTCTATAACCCTTGGGATAGTAGGGGCGGGGGGGATTGGCACTATGCTGTCCCGGGCGATTAGGCAGATAGATTACCCGACTATCACTGTGCTTATTTTAATTATTGTGCTGTGCATGATGCTGCTGGAATGGGGAGTGTCGTGGGTGAGGCGGGTTGTGTTGTAATGGGCTTTGGCTGCCATTGGCAAATCAGTAGCTGAAGTGGAAAATCATGTTTTAGCGTCAGCTCAAATCTGTTGTTAAAAAATCCAGTTGGTCGGAAATTCCGACCAACTGGATTTTTTTGGCTTGGAAATGTTATAAGCGCAATTCCCCTTAAAATGTTTGGTTGCCTTTATTTCCAGCGGTGATTATGACCATTAGACTTCTTCCGAAATTATGCTTTTAAATTTCGGAAAAGTTGCATTTTCAGTCTTTTGCTTCTTCTGAAATTGCGTTTTTTGCAATTTCAAAAGAACTCTATTGAAGTTCTCCTAAAAACACAAAAGCGTGATTTCCAAAGATGTCTATTGACTTTGTCCAAGTAATATTGATATCATTATCACAAATAACTTATACTAACCTCAATTAAAATGGCCACATTTCGGCGCTTAAACATGCTGTTCTAATGCGTTGTTTTAATTTGAGATTACTATCAACCAGGAGGAAAAAATGAAACTAGCAAAAAAGTTGTTAATTGCAGCAATAATCACCGTGTTCGCAGTGATTCCTACTGCCGTGGTGGCGCAGCCTGCTGCATCTGCCGTTACTGTAGATGGCCAGGCGGTAGTTTTTGATGGCGCCCAGGCTGTTAATGTAGATGACAGAATCCTCGTGCCTGTGCGTGGCGTGTTTGAGGCGCTGGGCTTTACAGTAGAATGGGAAGAAGCCAGCCGCACCGCGGTGTTAACCCGCGGGGGTTATGTTGTGCGCATTCCTATAGACAGCCAGACATTCACAACCAACGGCGTTAACCACACCTTAGATGTGCCTGCACAAATTATAAATGACCGCACCATGCTGCCCATCCGTGCAGTAGTGGAAAGCGTGGGCTACAATGTGGAATGGGATGAGGCCAACCTTATTATAATGATAACCACAGGCCAGCAAGCCGCCCCAACCCCCGACGAAACCCCAACTTCAACAGAAATCGAACCATTGCCAGAGCCAACCCCAGCAGCCGCGCCAGTGGTACAACAATCACCAACCCGGGCTTTTGAAGGCATATTCGACTTCGAAACAAACTTAAACGGCGTTACCGCCCATGGCGGCAGCACCACCATAACCCGTACGCGGGATATGGCGCATACTGGCAATTATTCTGTGCTGGTGGATAACCGTTCTGCAGATGGCCATGGTATCCGCTTCGATGTGACCGACTATGCTTTTGTAGAAAACCGCCAAACCGCGCAACTATATGTAAGGCCAGCGGGCAACCAGCCCATCACCTTCCAGATGACAGTGGAGTTTACCCTGCGCGGCACTAACACTGGCCGCACCATGTGGTGCCTAGACACCTACCAAAACGAGCTGCGATCTGCCACAAGCCGGGTGACTGCCCGCCCAGGAGAATGGACAGAATTCTTCGCATTCCGCCCATTTTATGATTTTGATAGTGTTGTTGTCACACTTGTCACCTACGGCAACCCGAATGCTTCGTTCTATGTGGATGATTTCACCTTTGGCAACCTAGCACCTGCGCCGAATATAGATTTAACATTGCCGCGCTTGTTCGAGGCTTATCGCGATTACTTTATTGTTGGCATGGCTGGCGGTGTGGGAGACCTTCGCCCTGGCCCAAGGTTCGACCTTACCCGCCATCATTTTAATGCCTTCACCGCAGGCAACTGTATGAAGCCAGACGCCCTGCAGCCAAACCGTGGCCAGTTTAACTGGATTGTGGCAGACGAAATGGTAGCCAGCGCCGCAGCCAATAATATCCACGTGGTAGGCCACACCTTGGCCTGGCATGCCCAATCCCCAGGCTGGATGAATCCCGCCGGGGTCTCAAGAGATGACGCAATCCGCAACTTAGAAGACCATGTTACAGCAGTGGCAACCCGCTACCGTGGCCAGATTATCGCTTGGGATGTAGTGAACGAGGCCATGAACAGCTGGATTTCACTATCCGACTGGAACGCAAACCCCGTATGGCAAGACCACCTGCGCGATACCCCATGGCTGCGCGCTATAGGCCCAGAATATATTGAAATTGCCTTCCGCGCCGCCTACGCCGCAGACCCCTCTGCCATATTAATCTACAATGATTACAACCTAAACTTCCCCGGCAAACGCCTGGCCACCTATCATATGGTGCGCGACCTGCTAGAGCGCGGTGTGCCAATACATGGCGTGGGAATGCAAGGCCATTACACTGTAGGTGGCCGCCTGGGCGGCGTGGGGCAAGTTCATTCTGCCACAAGCCTGCAAGAAGTGCGAGATTCTGTATCCCGCTTCTCTTCCCTCAAAAACCAATTCCCATTCTTCCAGCTACACATCACAGAACTTGATATAACCGCCCACGAAGGCCGCTACCAAGCATCACTGCCAGCTTACTGGGAACGCCGCCAAGCCATTCACTACGCCGAAATGTTTCGCATATTCCGCGAATATTCACATGCAATCTACCGTGTAACCATATGGGGCATATGCGATGCTACAAGCTGGCGCAATGACCGCTTCCCACTACTGTTTAACTCAGACCTATCTGCCAAAGAAGCCTTCTTTGCGGTGCTAGATCCAGAAGCATTTCTTGCAGACCCAGACGGGTTTATGGCTAGGTTTAGGTAGGACTATGAATTTGACTTTTCAAAAAAGCCCGAGTTTTCGGGCTTTTTTTGTTTTTAATACCAATCTCAATTAAAATTGCTTCATTGATCGCGGCAAAATCGCTTTAATGCACATTGTTTCGGCGTTTTAGGTGCCGTTCCAATTTGTTGTTTTATAGTCAGTTGGTCGGATTTTCCGACCAACTGGATTTGTTTGTGAGCATTGTTGGCTACTGTCGTTTTAAAAGAATTTAGCTAAGCGGGCATCTTTATAGAGGTTATGGCGATTGTATCGTGATGCTCTTCCTGGCGGCTGCTTCCCCGCGTGGCCATTGGCAGCAGCAAAGTGAATAGTAAAAACAGCAAAATCACCGCCATAACATAACCATCAAAAAATCGTACCTTTGGCGTATCCTCTGGTAATTCTTCCTTGGGGATGCGCTCTTTATTGTGTTGGATGAACGCCTTAGTAAGTGTAAACGCTGCACCGGTACATGCTAGCAGCACAAAAACAAGAAACCCATAGGCCACTATTGTTTCTGCCTGGGAGGCCACAGCTTCTGTTTCGGCTGGTGTAATTTGCCCCTCTAAAGAAGCAAAAAAATACATAAGGGAAACCTGGCTGGCATTAAGCACAAAATGCGACAGTACCCCCGCCCATATGCTGCGGGTAAAATGCACCATAACCGCAAAAATAACCCCCATCACAAATGCGTAAAAAAATTGATGCGGGTTCATGTGGATAATCGCAAAGAATAACCCGTTTGCCGTCAGCATCTTCCAAAATGGCAAATGCCTATGCTTGGTTTGGATATATCCCCGAAAAACAAATTCCTCGCAGATAGCAGGCATTACTGCAATGGCCACAATCATGAGCCACCACGGATAATGCATCATGCCGCCAATAAATTCCGCCACATTGTTTGGGAAGATGAAATTGGTAAGCAGCACAATTCCCATAAGCAAAGGCTGCAATAATATGCTGATGGCCACAATATAAGCAAAATTAGTCCCGCCAAGGGGCATACTTGGCAAAACATCCCGCAGTTTATCCTTCCGCAAAGCCAACCAAATTCCCAGCGGCAGCAAAAAGAAGCCAACCTGCATTAGCACAACCACCCCAGGGGCAGGCACAGCAGATATGGGAAGCCCCAGCGCCGCCAGCCCCATAAAAACCAGCCCCATTATATCCCCAAAAAACATAAACCAAACCAAAAGCAGCAGCATAAAAATATTGCCGTCTTTAATGCTTCTTTTTTCTACCGTCATTCAAACATCACCTCTAATGCCTGCACTGCTTGGGGAACCCTCTCGCTGTTCACCACCAGCGCGATGTAGAGGTCGTTGCAATCTATGCCTAGTTCTGCCAGCAGCGGCGACCCGGCCACCGAAAGCCCCATCACATCAAAGGTATATTCACCCCCATGGTAATAAGAAAACTCCAGCAGCCTATCTTCATCAGCAAGAAAAAGCAGCCAGTCTGGCAGCGCGGCAACCAAGTCATGCACTGGGCGGATAAAACCCTGGCCTGCAATCTCGTAAACCCCTCGGGCGCTGGTGAGGAAAACATCAATAGAACCCATGGTCATATTAGCCACAAATCGCACCTGCAATGAGGCGTTAACTCGGGCATCGTAAGTGGCTGTGTAGGACGTAACTACTATTTGCTGGCGGCTGGGGTCTTCCACAATAACCTCTAGCCTGTAGGCCAGCTCGTTAATTTGCTCTTCGTAAAGTAGGTCCCCTAGCCAGGCGACGTGAAAATACTCGCTGCGTGCGGGGTTGATAAACCATACATTTATCAGCCCTATCACAATGGCCACACTGCCCACTATAATCAAGAATTGCATCTTGTAATATTCCCAAAAATACTGCCATTTTTCTTCCAGGGTCATGACCCTAAGCTTGGCCCATTCGGCTCTTAAAAAGTCCCTCATTCCCTGATACCGCCCAGCAGGTTGAGCGCCCGGGGCAGGGCATCCTTTGAATTTTTCCATGGTTCGCCCGCGTTCTTATGCTCAAATTTTTGTATAAACCAGTCTAAATCTTCTTCCATTTCGCGGGAAAATTCATACCACATGGGCAGCAAATGGTCTAAAAACCGTTCGCGCTTGCCCTTGCCAAGCTTATCAACCGTAGCCAAAAGCTGTACAAAATGCGGCATGCAATAACCTTTTTGGCTTTCTATCAGCCGGGCCTCATCCTTGCCTTTGCCCCAAAGGTACATAAATGTATCAAAATATCGCTGGAAAGTGCTATCCACCTTGCGGCAAACATAACAGCTATCCATAGTGGCCACCAAATGATTTTTCAGCTTAGTAGATGCACTATTAGGGTCGCGCCCAAAAAACGGCGCAGGTACGCGCCCCTTCAAAATCTTGTACATATCATCATTAACCTGCCTCACATGCGTATGTAGCATCAAAGCAAGCCCAAGCCTGTTTTGGTGCTTGTACATAGCTTCTAAATGCCTCTTGCAAAAGCCCATTTTATTAGTCTCCATACGGATATCATCTTCCATATAAGAAGGCCCCATGACAAAATGAATAGCATCCCCTTCAAGTTTATCTGCCATAGCGCAAAAAGCACAGCAACCCGGCTCGCGCAGGGCATCCAGCACAGGAATTGTGTGTATGTGGTCCATATTGCATCAACCTTTCTATGTTTAAGACCGTGGGCTTCGCCATGCCCACCAGTCTCTCATAAAGCCCGCCTCGTGAACCCGGCACGGCTTGCCGCCCGATTTCTTTCTGGCCATATTTGAAAAAAGCGGGGCAGAAAATTTTATTGTGGTACCATACGGTACCATAATTCGGGCAAAATGGTACCGTATGGTACCACATTTTGGACAAAAAACGGGTTTTTGCAGGTGCGATTGTTTGAGAAATCCAGTAAACATCAGCATTTTTAAATTTTTGTGAAAAATTTTTTTAATAAAGTTTTTTTGAGAGGTTATCGGCAAAGCCTCTAATGGTTTTTTCAATTATATATTTCCGGCAATATAATATCAACTTTTGTATTAGTTATTTGGCCAATGTAAGCGTTTAGGATTTTTTCTATTGAAGTTTTTAGGTCGTGGCGGGTGGCTGCGGATGTTGTGGTTAGGGGGATTTGGTAGGTTTCGTTGGATATTTGTATGGTGGCTGTGCCTATGGGTTGGCCGGGTGTGATGGGAGCCTGGATAGAGTGGGGGATTTCTAGGGATATTTTGATGGTTTCTTTTTCGTGAGAGGCTAAGGGGAGCGTTAGTTCTTGGTTGAAGGCGAATGATGCGCTAGGGGTGCGAGAGCGGGTTACTGGTAGGGCGCCTGCGGGGGTGCCTGCTTCTATTATGGTGTGGAAGGCGTAGTTGCCAAAGCCAAAATTTAGGATTTCTTTTGTGTCTACCCATTTTTGGTTGCGGCCGCGGTCACCCCAGCCAGATGCCAAAACTACGGAGATTAATTGCATTCCTTCGCGCTTTGCCGCGCCCACAAAACAATGGCCGGCTTTGTTGGTGAAGCCGGTTTTTACGCCGTTTGCGCCGCTGTATTCGGACAACAAGCGGTTCTTGTTGTTCATTGTGTAGCTACGGGTGTTGCTGCTGAATGTGGCGGATTTGCGGTTGGTAAGCTCCATGAAACCCGGTACATTTAAGGCATAGCGGGTGATTATTGCTAGGTCGTAGGCGGTGGATTGATGCTGGCCCGCGTCTAGGCCGTTTGGAGTCTCGAAGATTGTGTTTGTTGCCCCTAGGGCGTGGGCTTTTGCAGTCATTTCTGCACAGAATGCCTCTACGCTACCAGATAGATGTTCTGCTATGGCTATGGCGGCGTCATTTGATGATTCTAGCATTAGCGCCAGCATAAGGTCCCCTAGGCGGATTTTTTCGCCTGGGCTAAGGTACATTTTTACCTTTGGAGCGGCGGCGGCTTTTTTGGATACAGTAACGGTTTCATCTATACGGCCGCTTTCTAGGGCTATTATGCTGGTCATTATTTTTGTAGTGCTGGCCATGGCTAGGGGATTATGCTCGTTTTTGCCCCATAACACGCGGCCAGTGGAGGCATCCATTAGCACTGCCCCGGCGGCATCTACGGTTGGTGGCGTGATTTCGGCCGCCTGCGCCGCCGTGGCAGAGAATATGGATATTAACATTGCAGCGATAAATTTTTTCATACTACACCTCGCAAAATTTTGTTAAGAAGATTATTCTGTGCCAAAAATGGAAAAATCATGGTGGTAAAATATGTCTAAGAAAATTTCAAAAATAAGCTTGACTGGAATGGGTAAAAAAGGTATACTCTCAATTGCGCCAAAGATATGTAGGAATTTCATTTGTGCCCAGATAGCTCAGATGGTAGAGCAGAGGACTGAAAATCCTCGTGTCGGCGGTTCGATTCCGTCTCTGGGCATTCGCCCGGCGTGTGAAAGTACGCGGGTGTAGTTCAATGGTAGAACATCAGCCTTCCAAGCTGAATACGTGAGTTCGATTCTCATCACCCGCTGGTTCTGCTAGAACAAAATATACGGCTACGAGATGTATGTAAAAGGCTAGTATGCATTTTCGCGGAGTTAGCCACCGCAGGTGCGCGAATGGCTCAGTGGTAGAGCATCGCCTTGCCAAGGCGAGGGTCGGGAGTTCGAATCTCCTTTCGCGCTTTAGGGAAAAGTCCGAGTTTTCGGGCTTTTTTGTTTGGAATGGATTGCTCTTCTGCAAAACCTGCCTAACGCTATTGGCGTATGCGACAGAAATGTTAAAACCTGCTAGACGATTATAATGTCTAGCAGGTTTTTTTGTCGTTGTAGCAATGTCCACTTAAAAACACTCACATATAATTACTACGTACACCATAAAGGGTGGAAATGACGCACCTAGCACTTATTTTTTCTGTTGAACCAATCGTCAATCAAAGGTATCAAAGGATTGTCTTTTTTCGTATGCCTCCTATAAAACTCAATGTTTTTCGTGTGGATTTTCACACCATTATAAACAATATCCCTTGCTTCTTCCGAAAAATCAGTTTTATCAAAAACAAACATGGCATGAACTAAAATTCCGTTAATATTTATATAGCAATGTTCCATAATATGATTATAATTTTTCAATTCTGTCATTTCATGCTCATTCAGCATAGATAGAACTATTTCTTTAGAATCATAACTGATATACACATCAACATCTTCCATATCAAATACAACTCCATGTATGAAAACAGTGGTTGAGCCATCAAATTGATACTTAATTCCATTTGTCTGAAATAGTTCCGCTAAAAAGCATATTACTTTCCATTCTTGCAGCATACCACTTTACCCCCTTACATAAATTTTTCGCACGTACCATTTTCTGTGGTACTTAAGTGATTGCCTAAAACAAATTACAGTATATACTACAAACCCGCATTATACAAGGATTTTTCCGAATTAACTCACGGCACAGACAAGCGATTTTAAGCAGTTCTAAGCAAGAA
>Ga0123355_10006536_pt1 | contig 17296 bp, 10 predicted proteins | sample TergutEmb28metaG_3_FD_89872 | JGI IMG/M metagenome (GOLD analysis project Ga0123355, IMG submission 89872) | Embiratermes neotenicus P1 segment gut microbial communities from Petit-Saut dam, French Guiana - Emb289 P1 | ecosystem: Host-associated > Arthropoda: Insects > Digestive system > Gut ...
CTTCCCATCTACGCCTTGGTCTTCCAAGTGGTCTCTTTCTCTCAGGTTTCCCCACCAAACCCTGCATATACTTCTCTCCTGCATAATGCTCTCATTGTTATATCATCATATATAACTTCAATTCAGCATGTGGCACTTTTATCTGCCCAAAAGAGGTTAATGAATTCGGCTTCTCTGACTGTACTTAAAACGTAACGTTGAGATCTCAAATATATATATATATTATTTATATATATATACTGACATTAGTAATGGTTTAATTGTAATTTACATGACAATTTTTACTTGGTGCTGTAATTTCTTCCAATGGAAGCCTTTTGTGCTTTAGCCGAAACACGTAGCGTTTAGTTACATAGCAATACAACATAATACTTAGTTGTGGTTTACAGCCTACACCCTTTACTGTATAATGTTCTAACATTTTACACAAAATCTCGAAAGGTCAGCAATAAGTAGCCAAAGAAAATGTTGTCCCAACTTCGGAACTCATGTCTCCGAAAGGGGTACGATAACTATTGCACATCGCGAAATTTGTATTTATTGAATGATGTTGCATCATAAAATGTACAAGAAAATCGACATAAGTTGTGTAAACTTAAACATCTAAATTATTGTTTTTCTAAGATATAAAATCACAGCAGCCCCTCCCCCCCCCCCCCCCCCCCCCCCGACTCGATTCTCACCAAATTCTACACTTACAAATGCAAAAACGAAATAACGGATTTAATTTCAAATACGTAACTATTTATATCGTGCATCGAATTTCGAGAAGAATAGTAAATATTTGTCTAAATATCATGAAAAAATTGAACTTTGCAAATTAGATATACTCTATTTTCTCAGGAGTAGAGACTGTAACCTTTTAGTAGTATGTATATGAAGTCCGTACTACAAAGCTTTAAAGTTACAGAACGTGTTTGGTTATCCAGTAAAGTTCATCTCCCTTCAGACAAAGTTCAAAGAAAATTATGATGTATTTACATTATAATAACTCGTATTTTGCTTCAAGCACCACAGCTGTACCGTGTTAAAGAGGCTAACAAGCTTTCTCGTTTGGGTTACAATTTAACACAACACTTTTTAATTACTTTCCTGTGTGATGCAGGTATGAGAGTAGGGTGAAATGTGAAATGTGAAAGTACACTGGAAGATAAATAATACATAACGCAATGAACTTCAAATAAAGTGAAAATGAAACCGGCATATGGAAGTGAGATGTGTTGCCAACTTTTTGAAGGACAATGCTACTTCCGGCTTAAGTGTAGACGTTAGTGTGGATGCTACGAAAATTGTGCTGGAGTACCAGGAGAAGAGAATCTGGAGTCCGGTCCGGGCTAATAGAAATAGTGAAACAGAAATCATGAGCACACGACTGTTTGAATACTAGGAAACACAACAGTCGGGAGACATTGTCCCTTCGATAAACCCGAAAGGGGACTATGTTCAAGATTACCCATATATTTTTCCTATTGGCTCTGACGAGGCTCAAATTCTTCTTCCAAACCCATAGTTCTCAGAAATCCTCTGCCTGTAGAAGGTAAGCCGGCTTCTTACTAACCCTGTTAAATTCGACCCTGAAGAATGAAGCAAAAGTTTCCTCCCCACTGTCGGCAACAAATCTTATCTCCACACGCTTCCAGCACCCTTCTTCGAAACTAAAGCGTCGTGAAAGTCTTAACTCGGTCGAGTTTTAATATTCGTGTAACTTATAAAGTTAATTTTCGGTTTTACTAACCCTAACAACATTATACAACGAAAAGAAGACACGACGTCATGGAATATTCCTTTTAGAATCAGGTTCATTCTGTACGGAAGTGCTCGACACTGAGATACAATTTAGATTCTGAGTTTATATTATATTTACTTGTGTTACTTCTGCATCATGAGGTTTAGATAACTGGAACGCTCGGACTGCTTGACTGTAGCACTGGGCGACAGGCCACACCACTGCATTGCGGGACGACTCTTGTTGCATTCAAACGAAAATTTTCCAGCGGCGCTTATAACCTGCTAGCTAGCAATATGTTACATTACTTGCGCAAGCGCACAATCGTGTGTTTCCAAATAACTGCTGACAATAAGACGTATCCTGAATTTATTAAAATAGCGTAGTGACCTTTATTTATAAGCGATTATTGTTAAAGTGTAGAGTGTGTTGATTTACAGTCAGAGAATAATTTAATGTACTGAAGAAAAGGGAATTGTGCTGTATACTGTACATCGATATGGTGAAATTTGTAACAGCAACAGTGTTCTGCGTAGGGCGGGATAGCTACTTGCTACGGGCTGGACGGTCTGGGGATCAAATGCCGTTGGGGAAGAGGCTTTCCGCAACCGTCCAGACCGACCCTGGGGCCCACCCAAGCTGCTATAAAATGCGTACCGGGTCTCTTTCATGGGGGTAAACGGCTGTGACGTGGCGTGGCGTTGGTCATCCATCTCCATATAGTGCCGAGGTTAAAGAAAAAGCAGAGGTATAAATCCACTCCCCCTCTGGGTCTTCATGGTCTGTTCTAGGGTGAGATATTACAGTGTATTGCGGCTATAAGGGAACCGGCTACCGTCATTTGTAGGTAACAGATTGCAGACAGTCTCTATGTCAGAAAGGAAGGTGAAGGTACAAATACCTGTGCTAGCAATATATGTTTTTTTTTTATTTTGAATAGAATGGTATGGCTGGAGCCGCAAACTGAGCTGCAGACCTAAACAATGTATTTCCCACTGACACTTACTCCCACGATTGAAGTCTCTACAGGACACTTACTTTAGTTTTACATATTCATGTAGGATGTAAATAAAATATTTTTTTCCCCTGCTCCATTCTTTAAGGTCGCGATGTAGGCCTTCAGTTATCTATTGATACATTATGGGACAGAAACAAATGCCACAAGCACTTCGAAAGGCCGTAGTTTTGACAGCTGTTCTGCAGTAAGGGTAACGTTCACATCAGAGACACATTGCTCTAAGTAGTCTTCATGTTTGTACCGTGCATTAATGATAATTAAACACTTTATTATCCAACTAATGCACAATATATAATATGTAGATACAATTAAAATTATAAAATATTTAAAAGCAGTTAACTCTTTATGAAGGCCTTGGATAATAAAATGTTTAATGCGCTAAGTAGTTTTCTTGTTACAAGCATTAAAGGTTTTAAGTTTATTGACAAAAGATTTTATCCCGGAAAAATAAAAATTTTAAAACTTTAGCACAATTCAAATATTCTCAGAGGCCGAAAACTTAACGGTAAACTTTAAGATTCAAGTCTTCACAGGTATGACGCTTTGTAGAACGATATACACTTTACGATGTTCCGTATGAGTGCGCTTAATCTATCTTCAGAGGCCAAGAGATCTTGATTGTTGGACCCTGAGGACTGAGGCAGAGAGGCCCTCCGAGAAGTGGATAATTACAAACAGACTTCAAATTGTATTGTCCAAAAAGCCCTGAATCTTCCGCACCTGTGTGAAAACCCCAAATCAAGCAACAAAGTGTTCAGTTTCAGACTTCTGAACTTATATTTCTCGAAGATAATATTAAGATGGACCCTCAGGAAGTGGGATGGGGTCATGGACTGAATTGATCTGGATAGAGTACGGACGGTTGGCAGGCACTTGTAAATGCGGTAATAAACATTCGTGTTTAGTAAAATGCGGGGAATTTCTTGACTAACTGAGAACCGGTTAGCTTCTCAAGAAAGATCCCGCTCCATGGAGTAAGTAAGTAAATAATTATGTAAAAAGGGTATAAATTGCACAGTTTCAGAGCCACATATTTCAGAAATTTGTGTCTAATAAACTTTTCTTGCAGAACTGCATAACCCTTTCTATTGTCCTCAAATGTGAGGCTCGGTGATAAGAAAGTCCACGATGCGCACACACCTATGTTGCTTTCGTTATATTATAATATTAGAAGAACGGTTCCCATTTAACATTAGGTCTACTCAATAATTTTTATATAACCTCGTTCCCACGTTACATATGAGGAACTATTCATGTCTTATGAAGACTCGCTGTACTCCCTGTCAATAACAATCCATATCATATACAATTTGCCAATTTGGTACAAGTGTTTAACATCTCGATAATCAATAAACCTGTGGCCAGCAAGATTTTGTTTCAGCTCTGGAAACAGAGGAAAATTGTTCGTTGGCAATTTCCCTAATATAATGACCGCCAGTGCCAGTTCTATAGTTACGGAATGATTCATCATTTAAAATTATTTTCTGACGGACCCTTCTCTTAGGAAGCACCTGGTGTACTTTCCGTATCTAAGTTGGTTGAGGATTCTGACAATAAAACCAAAGAGAAACAGTAATTTCTCAAATTTATTTTTGGAATAGGATTCTAAATATTTCGGAGAGAATCTCTGTGCATCATCAGGAGTCCACCACTGTACACACAGCAATAGGTATATGTCATATAGGTTATACTGACTGCTTGCTAGTGGGACCAGGACGGAATTCTGATCCAGCTAACAAACAGTCAGCATAACCTGTATGACCCATACCTATTGCTGTGTGTACAGTGGTAGACTCCTGATGATGGACAGAGATACTGTCCGAAACATGCAGAGTTCTATTCCAAAAATAAATTTCAGAAATTAGGGCTCATCGTTGGTTTCATTATAAGAATATATCACGATGCACGGTCCTCAGAATGTCAAATTCATGGTTGAGAATGTTGAATGGATGCATCTCAACTCCAGACAAACACCAGTTGCGGACTGTGGTGAAAATTACTGATTATTAGGCGGTGTTCAATAAAATTAGATGAAATCCTAGACTAGCTCGATGACTGATTTCTTCTCAAGAATGATTCTGCTCTAAGCTAAGCAGTAAGCTGACAGGCATATTTAAAAAAAGGAAAAACAGTGGGACTCCATACGACATGCCAAGAAGACCCACAATTTATTATCATCCCACAAAATTCAAATATGTCCAAACTTTCTTTCATTAATTTACTTTAAAAATTAACATATGTACTTAGGCCTACTTAAAGATTTCATTACGAACTATACGAAATATAAAATGAGGATTTGAGAAAGAGAAAGCGTGAAATGAATAACGTCCAGACAGTAAATTGGAATGGCGAATGTCTTCTCTCTTCGTAGACATGAATACCAGGTTACAAAATAGTAATGTCATATTCAATACATCCCTTTACATTTCCGCAGCTGCAGACATCCTTGTATTTTCCATAATGCAAATCAGTAACTTCAACTAATATCAAAACGTGACACAGCATGTTTATAATCACAATGCCATAGATTCCAGTCAGATTTTGTTTCTCACTTTGTTGCGCATACAAATTCCAATCTAGAAATTTATTTGGAGATTTTGGACCGATAGTAAGAAAAGAATTTAGAAACGTATGAAGTCACAAATATCACGGAAAATAATGAAGTTTTTATAACCGCAAACCTTAATCAAATCAGTTTAATAGGTTCCAGCACGCGTGTTGTAGTTCATTAAATAAATAATTTCGGAGGATATAATTTGTAATAATTGTTTTGGAATCACAGACCGGCAAGTATGTAACAAAACGCTTATAATGAACAACTTATAAAGTCGCAGTGATGGTATTAATGTTTAAAATACACTCTACGTTCTTTCTGTAGTGGCTGTTAAAATCAGTTGAATGTTACAAAAATTAATAGCACTAAATATTCATTACATGCGGTGAGAATAAAACAAATAAATGCCGATTTATTCCTTTTACAGGCTTCTTTTTATATAAAGAACATTGCTAAGCTAGGAGAAAAATGTTTCTATAACAACTAATGAGTAATTATTTAATTTAAACTATCGCTGTGTTCTTAATGTTGTATTCTTTCTTTTGGGCGATTCCCCGGCGTCTGGATTTTATGTACCGAAAGAGTGCCCGAAATATCGACATAAAAAATTCAGACGCCGAAAAATCACCCGAAAAAAAGAATAAACTAATGACATCCTGGCATCTCTTTTTGATGTAATTAAACAAATACCGATTTAAAATTATGTAGACTTTTTACGGAGTGGAGTCAAAAATTATTTAGTGATTTCAGTAGAATCATTGTTGTGTATAAAGGTTAAATTTTGATCATATCGTTTTAAGAATAAAACTATCAAACCTAAAAGTCGTCAGTGAAGAAAGAAGAAGTTATTGGAAGAAACTACGGCAGCTTCTTCACTCAAACTTTTCAGCGTATATAATTAGCCTCCTTGATTATTACGGATTGCTATTACTCTTGTCCACAAAAACCAATATACAAATTCATATACAACCTCAAAACTTCGTACCTTGTAAATATTTGCAGTCTGTAGCACACAAATAGTACTGTAAATAACATCGTGATTTAATCTGATTTATCTTCACAAAAAAAAATCATTTTCCTGCTTCTAATTGTTCATTAGTTATAGCTGTCAATCTAAACTGAAATGTATATTCCATCCTTCAGCTACGATATTGTATTATATTTTACGTGAAACGACCTTAACATGCAATCGTTTGTTAGCCCTAGGTTTCGGTTGAATTTAATTTTCAGCATGGCGTTGTTTGATGATGTATGCCTTTAATCAGGAGCCACGTATAAAGAATAGCTTAATACAGCAAGTCCCTGAGGCATGGCCCTCAGTGTTTTAATTCCCTCTTCCTGTGGCTAATCACAATACACAGTGTTCATTATACATGCCTGCGCTGTGCTTCACAAATTTTCACGGTACTCTTTGATATCAAATTCTTTACGTAAAGTACCATACGTAGAATATTATCGAAATGTCAACATGCTTTTAGAAGAGCGATAATACTGATAAACAGGATTTAAAATCGTGCAAATCTATCGATAATTTAAAATTCCCACCTTAATTTATAGACATTAGTTTATATTATGTTAGATTCAGAAGTGCTTCGTTATATTGACTTCTAGTAAGCAAATTAAATTTTATTGAAATAATTACGACGTACGAGAAATAATTTATTGAATTGTAGGAGTATTTCGACCTTTACAATGGTTAATATTTGTGGACATGTCTGACATCGCGCTGTGTACAAATGGCAATATTTCCAACTCTACAGCAAGGTTCACAAAGAATTAATACCGAATATTTACGTTGTATTATTAATTTGTTGGTTAGTTCTCCGCCATTTTCGGCATGAATAAATAGTCCATCTTTAGGGAGAATTTTATACCTTGTGCAGCGTTTGTTACTACTTAAATATTAAAGTTTTCACATATGATTAAGATCGACGTTTTAGTAGATAACGGTTAAAATAAAACAAGTTACAGTACATACAGTAGGGTACAATATCTTCAAATTATAAAATCTTAAATTTTAAAATTATAACATCTAAATGTTGTATCCAAAAAACTGAATCGGTCTTCCTTCTTTTGTTGCAAGTTATAAAATCAGATTTTCGGTCTATTAAGTCGGACCGAACCATATCGTAGAACAAACCAACAAATAAATAATAATTGCAACAAGTTGGTATTGATTCTTTGTGAACATAATATAGTTGCACGAAAAATGTACAATGTTCAACGTACCGGAAGTTATTCATTTGTGGTGACATTTCGTGTTGGGGTATTCTGATCTATCGCATCCCGTGTCCTTGTAGTGGTTTTCTATCTCTTTCCCTTTTGTGAAATAAGTTACTGGCAAGTGCGGTCTCAAATTTCTACTCAATATGTGGAGTTACTTACATTCTCGTGAAAAGTTAACTTGTACCTACCATATCATAGAGATTAAAAAACTAGGAGAGCACAAAATTAAATTCTTATTATAAAACCAACTACATACACTAATTTTTCAAATTTATTTTTGGAATAAAACTCTACATATTTCGGACAGTTCCTCTGTCCATCATCAAGAGTTTTCACTGTACACACAGCAATGGTATATGTCATACAGGTTTACTTACAGTTTGCGTGCAGGATCAGGACGGAACTGCAGTTCCGTCCTGATCCTACAATGTCTTCGAACACTGTCTGATTTCCGTATGATTTATATATCAGAAAACCGGCCTCGAAACGTTATCCAGGGTTGATCACAACACATTCGTAAGGATATTTGAGTAAAGAGAGACCAACTTGATGTCACTTGTTTTATTATTTCTTTATTTAATGCTCAACATATTTCGGATGTTAATACATCCATCCTTAGGAGCTTGCGGTGGTATCCGTATGCAGGCTGAGGCACTAGTGCCTCAGCCTGCATACGGATACCACACCACCCCAGCCAAACCACAACGTAACACCAACACACATCGAACCAGAGCAATACAATCCATGAAATAACTCAACAAATAAGTCGCAAGCTCCAAAGGATGGATGTATTAACATATGAAACATGTTGAGCAATAAATAATTAAATAATAAAGCAAGTGACATCAAGTTGGTCTCTCTTCACTCAACTCTCAAGACGACGCACGGTCCGGTCCAATAAACATAACATTCACATCCATAAGGAATGCGTAATCAGTTTCGTCGATTTTTTATTTGGGACGATGAAAACAATAAAACTCGTATGTTGGGCAGGAACACGTGTACTGAAACAATTAAAATGCACCCACAATGTCAGTCATCATTGTTATCATCAACATCATCATCATCATCACCCTTGTATCATGTACCAGGGCTGTTTTATATGTCTAGTTCTTGTTTTAATCATAAAATCTCCAAATACTTTGCTTGGTCCCGTATTCAAATCATTTCTCAGTTATTAACTAACAATATTGGAACTTGTCTCCCTGCAATTTGTGAATATGGGAAATACATCCAAAGACAAATTATTGGATAATTCTCTTTCGATATTTCAACCCACACAAAACACTTCAGTTTACTTCCTAGCTTGCTGCCAGTTTTACTAATATATATATATATTGCTAACTGTGTTTCTCAATTTGCTTTTGGCGTGCTTTTTTCAAGTTTTATTAAAGTAGAAAATTTCATGTGCCAAGTTATTAAACATATATACCACAATGAATAATAAATGAGCATTACCTCAAAATACAAACATTTCTGCGTAGTTAATACTCACCAAATTAAGGCAATATTTAATAAGGTAAAGACAAATGACTGTTAACTTAATTAATAATCTTGTGCCTGCTGGGATCATTTAACATTTATGTGCTGATAGAACAAGTGGATCAAATCTTGAGTTACGCCTGTGTATCCACTTTAATATATAAAAGCCTAGCGGTTACGTTCTGTACCAACAGGTTACACGTCAAAAATTGCTACAATCTCTCCACAGAACCTACTCTATGTGTTGTGTGTGGGACTCAGAACAAACATGGAATTTTGGCTTTTAAAGGATTAAGTCATCCGTGTTTGTAACCGAGTTGGAGAGTGTTTATTGTGTGATGCAAACCTGTCCTTTAAAAAAGAATACGTTTCCAGCTTAAAGGTTTAGATAACTTATGTCAAAACACTTTCTCTGTTATAAATGCATACAGGCTGAATGACCTGGCATCAGAGGGAACTCTCAAATCTCACGACCAGGGATCAGTTCCAAGCTAGGTATACGGTAATTGTGGTAACCATTGCTAAGTCCATTTCTTGCTGATATGTCAGCAACAATATAAAAGAAATCGGTTACAAATCAGTTAAAAAGTCTAGAAAAAAAATCCGAGCTGCATTATTCAAATTCTATACAAGTCAAAGGCTTCATGTCTTGTACTGAACTGAAAGCAAAATGTTCCACAGTCTAGGTTACCAGCATGAAGACAATCAGTTACATGTACTTCCCTTTCCTGTTAGCCCTCTAAAAGTATAGGCTTGGGGAACTGAAACTATGTTCAGTGCATATGAATCTTATACGTGAGCTCCGCAGAGTGCACAAAATTAACGCGTAATGATGAGGTGATAATTTTCTGCTCGTTGTCGTGTTTCGTCTTCGAAACAACTACACAGTTTTGATTATGCTAAGTCCTAGGCCATAAACGCACTGAAAGATATACGTAGATTTAACTTTTGTTAACTTCTCTAAAACAGTACCTACGTCACAACAATCACAAATATATATTCAATGTACATTTAATACTGGTATGTCTTACATGTAATAATATATGAAATGTAAAATGTATTTAATATTGGTATCATCAAATATTTATCCTACTGGCGGTTACAGATTCAGATACCTTAGTTTCTCATGGTTGTGACTGCGGCTGTGACGTCGTCTAGTTTGTGGGATATAGACAGTTATTTCAGAGAAATCTATTGCTTCCATTGCCATTTGATAAATCTCTCATCTGCTACGACAGTGGTAACACCAGATTCTTATGAAACATCAGTTCAATCTACCAGACTACACGGAGTCTAATACAACAAGACAAAGCATTTCCTTGACAAGAGTTACATATGTTTCCAAGGGCTATTACCATCGGTATGTTCAGTGCTCGACAGCTTATGTCGTTACTCTATTCATCGTCTCATAAATTTACGCTTCTTTTACTTATAGCTGGAGGCTGCTGAATAAGGCGTTCGGTGTTCTATAGGGCAATAAACTACGCAGCAAATTTCGGAGAAATCAGTGAAATGTGAAGTGCCTCTTCTTCCTCCTTTAGAATCTTCCTTTGGAATCAGGCATAAAAACGTATTCACAAAAATAATAAGTGTGTCTGTTGCCACATGCACGAACAATACGCAGCTATTCCGGAATAATTTATAAATTAATCTCGACTGTTATGCGGACACGAATAATAATGGATTCTGGAGAAAATTTAGTGATCGCGCTTGTGTAACGGGACCCAATATATTGCAATTAGGCGAATAATTTACGCTTTGTTGACTGTAATTATCCGGCCACTAGGGGGACAAATTCACAGATGAATGATCGAGGGCTATGGACTAGGAATAAATTAACTTTGAAAGCAAATGAAACGAAAACAGCCATATTCAAACAACCGAACACCCACAGCACATAAAGACCAACATAAAGTTTAATGCAATTACGGTTAAACTCCTATGAAACGTGAGCATCTGTAACAGAATTGAACGAATTTCATTTATAATAGAGAATATTAAGAGTTCAACAAAAGAGTTGGCACAACGCAGTTCGCTTAGCCTTGACTCGCAAACACAAATCTCATTACGCAGAAAACACTAGTAAGAGTAGAGAATTCGACACCGAAACAATAAATCTGTAAGAGTTTGTAGACATTCCCACCATAAAAAGCGTCATGCTTGTCCTGCTGACATTATGACTTCATACTTCGGGACAGCAGTAACATGAATAACATTATGGTGAAGAGTGTAGTACGCATGCTGAAGATTGTAGAATGTATGCTGAAGATTGTAGTATGCGTGCCGAATATAGGACATGCAGATGGCTTACTTGAATAACAAGCTATCGCCCTGCCTTGCTTGGCTTTACTTTCCTACCTTAATAGTGGAGGCAGTATGTTACTGCAAAACGCGGGTAAATTTGTACCGGTGTGTACGGTCTTACCATCCCGGATGCCAACATTCTTCATACGCAAATTCCCCTTCCTTAAGAAGTCGATCACTTTACTCTAATACAAAATCGAAAGCAGAGAAGAGGCTAAAATTTCTGACTAACAAATTTCCACGTTTCAGTTTAGAAACCAGAGATGTTAGCATTTTTGTTGTTATGTTAATAGAATTGCTTGAATACTTGTGATTCGGAATTACATTATATTTTAAAATAATATAAAGTTATATGACAGGATTTATGTCTTTTGTTTTTTCTTCCGTAGTTCACGGCCAAAAATATATTCGTATCGATTATCACAGAGCGAATGAGACTGACGCCCAATAACAATGCTGGCCCCACCAGCACTTGTCACTGGAATTGGGGATGTTCTAATGGGAGATATAAATCAAATTTGCATACTATTGGAGGAATGAGACAGGGATGAACCCTACTCTGGCTACGAGACACAGAGACAGGTTTCCATTAATGCCATATCATAAATCACACGGCACAGAAAGACAAGGTTGTAAAGCCACAAAATATTCGCGACTTCTTTCGGATGTCATAGACAAATTTCACTTGTTTCATTACAAAACCTTCTGAGTAAAGGTAAAATTCTCTTGTGCACGCCATGAAGTCCTGTGGGGAAGAGGTGGAGTAGCCCCGCTAATTCTGAACCTCGCCTCTAAGTGAAAGTGAGAGGTCTACTTCATAACCTGCCCGCCTTTTCCCCTAGTAGATATTCCCGGTACCTACTAAGTAGAAGGCTGAGGAGTCCTCTGGAGAAGAAAAAACTCGTTTCCCTCTGCCGCGACTCCAGCCACATAATTTCGGCCGTCCAGTCAGTTTCCTGGCCACTTTACTGACTGTGATGTCCTGGATCTACACAAATAAAATGTCAGACTAAGCCTACAATTTTTGCATTAACCAAATATGATTAGGGCAATTCGTTATGCGGAACATGTTTCGGAATGGGAGAGATAAGAAATGCATACGAAATTTTAGACAGAGATATTAACCGAGGGTATAATTATGTAATAATTACCAAAAGTGTGATTCAGAAATTTACAGCTGCTCACTTATTTATCCCAGTTTCACCTTCTGAGATAAACACCCCTATGTTTCAGACTTTGCAATACGAACCCCACTATTTTCCTTCGCTTAAGGATTTATCATTTCTTACGGCGATTTTCCTCACACTTGTCTCACACATTCACGTGCATGTGACACGTTTCATGAGCCCAAACTTACCGTAAGTATAGTCAGTACTGACTCATATTTGTTCCTAATGCCTTTTTCAGCATTACACAGAAACTGTTCTCTGGCTTGACTGATATAGCATCGAAAATTTTAAGGAATTTTGTCCCAAACGCAATATAAATTTTCATTAACGCGCCATATTCTGTCTCATCGCATGTAACGAACCGAGTATCGCAGAAAATATCTTTCATTAATTTGTTATTGGAGTTTTCACTTGAAGACAACTAATTACTACAATTTTAAGTAAATCAGACCGAAATAACGGATGTTCGTTTAAAGATCCGTACGCTTTTTTGCGGTAATCTAGTGTGCAAATTGCTAAATATTTATCAAATCAAAGAAAAAGAGAATTTTGGAAAAAATAAAATATGATTCCAATATTCTGTCAGCTTTCTTTCATCAGGGCACAGACACAACAGAGGGCGCTCTTCAGAACGTCACAGTAACAGTGCACTACTTAGTTTGAACTTTATCATTTACTAATAGACACTCTTGTTTTGAGTTTCTACTCCACGTGGTAGATGTATTTTCCAACGTTTCGGCGTAAGGTGCTGTCTCCAACTTCAGGGCGACATGCATAGGCCTATCTTTATACGTCCCCACAGTGCACTATGATAAGAGACGTTCACAAGCCCACCAATCACATCTCTCCACCCGTATTTTTCCCACTGTTGACAATTAAAAGGGCCGATCTTGCAAAGTATTTCCATTGGCTCATACCAACCGCGCCCCCTCCTCTCTTCCCAGTCCGATTGGCCACATTACCTCGAACTTTCCCACATAATTCACGCACTCTTTCTTCCCAACAATTTCAACAGCCACCTGAAGAGAGAGGCCTGACATTGCTCCGAAACGTCGAAAAACACATCCACTACACGGCGTAGAAACCCTACAGAAGACCACAAACTAACAAACCCCGTGAATGTTTAAATGTCAGATTAATAACTTACGTCACATTTATACACTTCCTGTTCCACACAGAGTAGCAGCAGGTGTTTCTAATCCTCAGAGGGTACTGGAAATGACACGCTTATTGTATTATTGAATAAACGACAGTTCACCCATACAATTCGTTTGCGGCATTTGTCTATTTCTCGAAACAATGACTGGCTGTTTCCCTAAACTCATTGGCCATATTACCAATTGCGACACGGCCCTTTTCATGAGTACTTAGAACCCGCTTTCTAATGACGTTTTAATGACCTTCGCCGCATGCAGTTAATAAAACTTCGTATATTGTGCTGAAAGCTATTTGTGTGTCTCCGTTCGCCAGAATAACACTTGGTAAAGCAAGTCACGCGAGAAATTATTTAAGTGAAGACTGCGCAAAGCTATTCATCCTTCAAGATATGTATCAGAACAAAACACCTGTCTGGCTACAAAGTACAAAAAACCTTTTATCATGTAATGAATTTATTTACCTTTCATGTATTATGTATGACGGGTAAAGCGGATTCATGTTCATTGCCGTCATGGGAAATCGATTACGCTCTGTATGTGCCTGTATTGTGTGAGTATAGGCAAATGATGTGTCGCTGGGACAAAGACACAACGTCTGCTAGATTGACCTTTTTGTACCATATCGATTTATTCAAAAATGAAGTATTAAATATCTTTGGCCTCTCGTAAGAGAGAATACGAACATTCAAGACATCTGAGGTTCTTAGGGCGGTGGTAATTACTCATGCTTCAGTCTGTATTGCAGTACCGACTTTTAGAAGCGAATGCTTATATTAAATTGTAGCAGTCTCGGATGTGGAGACTTGTGTTTTGGTACTACACAAATGTTTCGACGTTTCATAGGAATCTGCCACTTCCACCTGCAGGTCTACAATGCAGATGTGGACAGGAGATTTGTCCAAATCTTTGTAGTTTGTATGGGAATCATCAAATTTTCGTCTTAAGTTTTATGTTTGTTGGACCGTGCATCATTGTGATATCTGAAGTATAAAAACCAACTAGATGCCACTTATTATTTTATTGTACTTCTTATAGGTTCAAAATGTTTCGGACACTACTATACCCATCATCAGGAGCTCGCGACTATGATGTTGATTACCACATTGGTCGTTTCGTTCTTGGTTTGCTGTAGGTTGGAGGTTAGGTGCGGTTAGGTTGGAGTAGTATCCGGGCTGCAGGCTATAGTCAGCAGACCGAACACAGCAGCAATAAAATAATAAATGGTTTTTAGTTGGTTTTTATTCTTCAGTTTCCTATTAAGTTTTTAGTTTTCCGCAGCGGTTTAGTTGACCTCTCCTTTCTTTGGGAATATGTAGTCGAGTCACTGTGTAATTGGTTCCATATATTTAGAGACTACATAGTGGTTTCGAAACGTCGGGAACCAATTGCACAGTGACGCTTAGTCATATTCTAGAAGAACACAAACCGCAAAATTTGCTACTGGCATTCCGTCACTGAAATCTTAATTTATTTTCCTTGTTTTTACTACAATGCACAATGTTCGTGTTGGCCTCACAATATAAAGTGGCACCACTTTTATGGAAACTTCTATATTCGACCCACATGTCTTCACCTTTTTTGCTTGATAAACCTAAAATAATGGGCATGACATTTACATGTCATAATTGACTTCCTTTTCCCCTTCTCAACTGCAAGTGTTTCTCGAAAGAAGACAATTTAACAAGCCAATGTAAATAAGACAAGTAACATACACTGCGTAGGTACAAAGTAGGTCACGGCAGTGCAAGTTCATTGCATCATTCATTTAAACAGTAATGGACGTCACTTACATGCCACGATCTATGTAGAGTAACGAAGATTATGCCTAGCGCACAAGCTGACAAAATTGTGTACTGTGTGAACCATTTGTAGACACGTCAAAGTCACGCTCAGTGTCAAATTACATCACAACTAACGGTCAGCCGATCATTTCGTCCTGGTGTCGAGCCCCTAATGGGTCTCACGACCAGATTTTTGTCAAGAAATTTAATATTACCGTCAGTAGTGCGGCGCTCCTTGTGACGACAGCGCATGTCAGTCTGCTGTGAAGCCATATGTTTCGTCCATTGTGCATATTTGGACTACAAACACAGTACATATGCATATATGTGTGTGTTTCCTTTTAGCCTAGATGCATATTTTTTAATTTTTAAAAATTTTTTGAAATATACAAAATATATGGCTTCTAACAGTCCGCGGCTTGAACAGCAGACCATGTTAATACCTCAGTCCTTGCAGCTTAGTTATTTGAATGGTCGTAAGCCTTGACCTCCACAGAAATTAAGCCGCCTGTATTTTCCGTTTTGGGCTTCTCTTTGTCCTACGTTGCGAATATTTTTATTCTCATGATTTCTTATAAACTCTGCTTGCTGCCTGCGTACCGTATATTGTGACAAAATCGTACACGCATGGAACTCTGAAATCACGCCAAATTTCGCAGATCCGTGTGCTATAGACTAGAATTAATGACCTGAACTATAGTTGGAGATTCAGTCCATACCTTACACAGTAACATGCTCCTGTTCCTTTATAAGAACTAACCAGTTAAGGACGTATAGTGAAATATTTGCTGTTTATAGAACAACAGCTTGGCAAACATAAACCTACTCTGTGGGCGGAACGTAGAATTTCTGAATATTAAAATCTGCTGGTGGTAGAGAATGCTAGGTTAGGCTTCGGAGGGATAAGCAGAAAATAGGAGTATACAATATGTTGACCCCACGTCTACATATATTTTCATGAGTGCTGTTAGTAAGTTGTATAGTTATACAGTACGTTACTGTCGCCAATTGCGAGAAATAATATAATTTTTCTTTTTTACATAACTTAAAAAAACAATAAATGCACTTCACAGTTGCCAGTACATGGCACGTTAATCTTATGTTTATAATTCCGTACATCGCTGATCTATATTAATAAATTCCAAAGAGATACAACACAAAGCAGTCTGTTTATTACTCTGCAAGTTCACTCTACATTTATCTTAGTAATTAACCAAATTGATGAACCAATTTTTTTGTTTTACAACAACTTCAGTTCATTCCTCTAGATGTTTCGAACACCATGTGCTCATCATCAGGAGGTCAAAGTTGTATTATACAGCCTCTGGTATCATTACAACTATAGGAGGTCAAAGTTGTATTATACAGTCTCTGGTATCATCACACCTATATGTGTGATGATACCAGAGGCTGTATAATACAACTTTGACCTCCTGATGATGAGCACATGGTGCTCGAAACATGTAGAGGCATGAAATAAACTTATTGTAAAACAAAAAATGTGCAACAAGTCGGTTAATTAATAAGATAAATATACTGAGATGCACGGTCATAAAAACATCAAAATTCACTCTACATGTTTCGGTTGTCAAACACGCCCATCATCAGGAGTACACAAAACTGTAACTACAGCCTCCGGTACTGGTCATATTTTTTGTGTAGCTACCTCCCTCCAACGTGGCCCCAAGCTAGCTTGGCCAGACCCGAAACATGTAGAGTGAACTTGCAGAATAATAAGTAGACTGTTTTGTGTTGCAGTTTCCGGCCTGACCAACTTTGAAAGGTGACAGAAATGAAACAACTTTGCTATTTTTCAATATAATCTCCCTTTACTTCAACACACTTTTCACATCTGTGAACCAGCATCTCTATGCCCTTC
>Ga0123355_10006537_pt1 | contig 17294 bp, 8 predicted proteins | sample TergutEmb28metaG_3_FD_89872 | JGI IMG/M metagenome (GOLD analysis project Ga0123355, IMG submission 89872) | Embiratermes neotenicus P1 segment gut microbial communities from Petit-Saut dam, French Guiana - Emb289 P1 | ecosystem: Host-associated > Arthropoda: Insects > Digestive system > Gut ...
CATGACCGTGTCTCGAGATCAGAACGCAGGACGAATTCACAGTATGAAGACTGATAATAGTTCCATTGAGAGGGTGGAAGAGTTCAAATATTTGGGAACAACGTTAACAAATCAAATTTCTATTCAGGAAGAAATTAAGAGGAGGCTGAAGTTACGGAATGCTTGCTATTATTCGGCGCAGAATCTTCTGTCATTCAGGTTGCTGTCCAAAAATTTAAAGATCAAGATATATAGAACTATAATTCTGCTCGTTGTCCTGTATGGGTGTGAAACTTAGTCGCTGACATTGAGGGAGGAACGTAGGCTGAGGGTTTTTGAGAACAGGGTGTTGAGGAGAGTATTTGAGCCTAAGAGGGACAAGGTAATAGGAGAATGGAGAAAATTACATAATGAGGGGCTTAGGGATTTTTATTCCTTACCCAATATTGTGCGGGTGGTAAAATCGAGAAGAATGAGATAGGCGGGGCATGTGGCGCGTATGGGAGAGGGGAGAGTTGTGCACAGGGTTCTAGTGGGGAAACCTGAGGGAAAGAGATAATTGGGGAGACCCAGACGTAGATGGGAGTATAATATTAAGATGGATCTTCGGGAAGTGGGAGAGTGTGGAGACTGGATGGAGTTGGCTCAGGATAGGGACAGATGGCGGGCACTTGTGAATACAGTGATGAACTTTCGGGTTCCATAAAGTGCGGGGAATTTCTTGACTAGCTGCAGAACACGTTAGCTTCTCAAGAAGGACTCTGCTCCATGGAGTAAATAAGTAAGTATGGATAAAACCGGCCATGGATTGAGGATGGTTTGGGGTGGTATCCGTGTGGAAGGCTGAAGCAAGGCTTCAGCCTTCCACGCGGATACCACCCCAACCAGCCACACCGAAACTCCAACACATCGAAACAAGAACACACGACCAATGTGCTGATACAATAAAAAAAAGTAGCAGGCTCCTGATGATGGGTGTATTAATGTCCGAAACATGTTGAGCATAGAAGAAGTGAAATAGAACTTAATAAACTGTGACACCAAGTTTTTCTCTTATTCTTCAAATATCACAATGATGCACGGTCCAATATACATATCGCAACCTGTTTCCGGTCGCTGAGTAAACCTGTTGTCAATAGGACCATTTGCCACTAAACTAAATACTATGTGACAACCATAATGATACATAAACCAGACGCCTGGCATAAAGCTGCAACACAAGCGGGGGTTCGTCACCTCGCGCCTAATGCCTCTGGAGTGCCAATTGTGATAGGACATAAAATCAGACTGAGGTGACGATATTACGGGTACCTTTGGCCTAACCCCACTGTCTAATGTAATGGTGCTGAGGTGTCGACGTTACATTCACCTAACCCTACTGTATAACGCAATGGTGTTGAGGTAAATTTGTTACATTTAACGTAACCCCAGTGTCTAATATAACGATGCTGAGGTACGAGGATTACCTCATCAATAATTCTATGCTCACTTTTTTTTATTTTCGAGGAGTACGTCAGCAAGCATGAAGAATGTGCAAAAATAGTAAATTCAATATGGACTTACACAGTTCTTGAACGACACGTCACTTCCCAGTTAGCTTTGACACACTTGGCCTATGACTTTAACACGTCTAAACATTGTGCAAAACAAGTGGGTGTTTGTGCCTGCAGCCCTGCGGTTAAACGATCGTATTCCGTTCCGCAAATGCAAAAGAAGTTAATGTTTTATATTAGAAATTGAAGGTTGGGAGTAACATTCCTCGGCGCAACCTCCGCCCTGTTGTTTGCTCATTTCTTCTCCAGTACCTTAGCATTGTTGAGTGTTGAATGACTTGAGACATTTTATTTTATGTCGTGGAGGAGAAGAAAGGGGGTGGGGGAACACGTACACAAATCGAACGTATGTTACCTTGACAGTCTTCAGGTCCTGTAAGGATGAGACTCTCGGGTAAACCCGGCATTTTATTTCTTATGAGCACGTAACAGTTTCCCCTACCCTTTGTCACCTGCCATCATGTGACAAGTTCACTATATCTGTGAGAGAATCGCACCGTCTTCTTCAGATTTCTGTGTGTCGTGCGACCTGTCGCATCTTCACTTCATTCTCCACTCGTCAACACCATACGACGTTGACTAGGCCATTCACAGGTTAGTTCAGTGGTTTTCAAACTGTGGTGCACATCTCTCCAGGACTCAAGACGTACACATTCAATAACATACAAATGACGTTTCGGGCACCTGCCCCTGCACTGGTGTCCCATACAAAAATGCGAGTGACTTTTTTTTTAACCTTGTATTTGGCCAAAGTCATAAATTTCAACTCGCGATGTGATTTGTATTAAGTGCTGTCTCAAATTAAGTAATATTCTTCGCCGCATTGTGAGAGTGCTTACGTCGTTGTGACACGTGGTGCGGCCCACAAAATAAATAACGAAACGTGTGAAGATGTTGAATCAATTTCAAATTTGTCAATGATTTCCGTGTAAGAGTCGTGATTCTACCAAACTTCAGGCATTTCCAGCATTTCGTTTATAAGAGGAGCAAAAATTAGTGCACTTTTTCAATCTGCTAACCAATTTTTCCCAATTTTCGCCTATTCTAGACCCATCATGAAGGATTTACCTTTCCAATATCTCATAATCCTTTGTTTGAGCCACGTTAATATCTATAGTACGAAATATATCAATTACCTAAGCATTTTCCTTACAAATTCGTTGGCGTAACTACTGTCTGTGCATAGTCTAGTGAGTGAGAATATCAGAAAGAGGTACGTGGTGATTAGTATCGTTTATTCCTACTTAAGTGTCGATTTGTTTTGTATTTAGGTGGGCAAGTTGGATAAAAGTTATCACTTTTGAACCGATTAAAATTCATAAGATAGGAAATGATGGGAACTTAATTTCGCTTTACAAGTTTGTCCTTTACAAGCGGTTTTAGAGGAAAGAATTATGCTCGTAAACCTAGGAGTTACTGTAATGGGCCCCCTTTTTCAAAAAAAAAATGGAGGAATTTGTTGGCCAGCCGAGGATTTGTTACATCCTGGAGAAGGACTATGCTCCGTGGCGTTTCGTAGTCTGCAGGGTCTGAGGACTATAAATAATGAGTGACTGGATTAAGCCCTAGTCTTGTGATACCCTACATGGGGATGCGTCATGAATTCGACGTGAAAAATTCGAACTAACGGCAAGGGGAGGGTAGGTACGATGTTTAGAGGGCTAATCAATTCAGTCAAGAACACCCACTCAAGTACCCTTGACGAAGCCAAAATTTACTGTGTTTCTAGACAGTGCGACATGCCCACAACACATGACATTACTTGCAGTTACAAATGCGACGCCCTACCCATGATTCGGAGCGTCACACAAAGTGGCAGAGGTTCACTCTATTTCTTTTTCCCAGAGATATGACGTCATGTATTTTGGTAGCTGAATACTAGGTCTAGGTGGGATATCACTGCCTTCATCTGCAGGGAAGATTCTGAAGATGGAATCAGAATTTCCCTCCTGCCTGGCGGAGATCAGCTCATCAATTCCTTGGACTAAAAATACGGCAAGTTTTGTAAGTCTTTGACGCACTACACAGACTGTACCAGGACGCTATTTACTTTCGCGGTACTCTCTGTGGGTGGTCATAAAAGGAGGTACGGCCTTCATGCCTCAGATTTTCATAGTACTCACAAAAGCTAATCAAAATTATGTGTGGATCTAATATCGGATAATACATGGACATATTATGTACTGTGTTGTAACTAAATCGGAAGACGCATGAGCATATTCTGTAATGAATTTTAAACAAATCGGACAAAAATATACACCGTGCGGACAAAACTTCATGTACGGTTTTGTGCTTTATGACTTTTCACTGCACCCAAGCTTGAACAGCTCACATTTCCTCATTGTTACGTGTCGAAAACTTCAGTATGCTTTTTTACTCAGATCGGTCAAGAAATATGACAAAGAAGAAAAATTATGTGCGTCCATAAGAGGAGTCCTACTTTTAACTTATGACTCACGCTTTCTCAAGGGCTTTCTCTAAAGAATTGCCTTGCAGAATTTGGTTAAAATCCAACAAACGGCTTGGTCGCTGATATTAGGTCACCGACGGACAGATGGACGGAGGTCGACATCTCTACATAAAACATTCCTTTTTTGTATTTTTCAAAGGACACATAAAAACAGAATTGTCTACAACTATGAAGTTTAATTTTATTAAAATACCGCTGATCCAAAAGCAGAGTCATAGCCTTATCAAAATCCGAAACGGGTATCTAATGTCGGCGAGGCAGCAGGTATTCGAAAAGTCGAATATTGACCCAGATGTGACACGCATCAGAGTTCTGTGACAGCCTCTTTTCTCACACGACTTGCTTTGTTGTATTCTTTCTTTTGGGTGATTCCCCGGGATCTTAATTTTATATGCCAACGTTTCGGAACACTCTGCCTGTTCCATCTTCATATGCGGTGTAAGCAGGAAGAATAACCGGGATGAGATTACTGGGATATTTACACGTACAGGTAAAAGTTTGGCTCTAAAATAGTCTGAGCCAATTGGACGGAGAGAAGACGGGGAGGGGCCGTGTCTGAGTAGAGAAACAGGCTGTGGAGAGCAACGACGCCCAAGTGGAGACCAGTGATACGTATGTGAGGGAGAAACGGCGCTGTGTCTGGGTGAGGTAGTTGAGCCATGGGATGGTACAGATCAAACTATTGTGTTTGAGGTGGCTGTCTCCTTACTAATTCACTTTGCCCAAAAAAGTTCCGGTATCTTGCTGCACGATGTTTGTCCAGGTGATAATTGTGCAACAAATTTGTCCCGCAACCGAATTGTGAGCGAAGCTGAACAACATGATTACTTTCGCTACACGTACTTGATGTGAACCGGAGCTTCAAAGGGCACGTATTGACGTGCTTCGGGTATTAGAAGTGGCATACTAACGAACTGAAGTAATGTAAAGCCACAAACATTACGTAAGCAGCGGGTTGTATGTAGAAAATCATAATGTCAAGGTTTTAAAGGAAGAATGAATTAACACATTATTTAAACTTCTCGAGAGCCAGTGATGACAAGGAATATTTGTTCTAGGCAATTACAGCTGTGCTCTTCGCTTACGTTGTGTAACTAGAAAAATAACTGAAAAGTAACTACTTTACTAACCCAAGTACAAACATTTGAACGTAAAGAAGAAATCGTTTTCTCCCAGCATCATGCTCAAGGCATTTGCTGTTTGTCTGTCTGTCTGTCTGTCTGTCTGTGCGGCCATATACCTACATATCGACCTACATATCTGTCAGTCTACTTACCCATACATCTAACTATGAAACAGGTAACATTTCACCCTAGAACAGTCCATAAAAGTCCAGGAGGGGAGTAGTTGTATAGCTCTACTCTTTCTGTAACCTCGGCGCTAGATGGGGTGGGTGGTCAACGCCACGCCCCGGCCGCTTTGCCGCCGGGGAAAGACCCAGTAATCATTGTATAGAAGGCTGGGTGGGCCCCAGGACAGGTCTGGACGTGTGCGGAAAATCTCGCTCCCACCAGGATTCGATCCCCGGACCGTCCAGCCCGTATCGAGTCCTATCCTGGCCCACACAACTGTCTATGTACCCATTTAAATTAGCAATTCATTTAAGAAAAAAGAGAGTTTTATTTATGCATATCTATGGAAACTCTTGTTGGACGACGAATGTTGAGTCTCAAATCGCTCTTGCGTCTGCCTTGATCCACGTTCTAAATCGAGTATCATCAGTTCAATTGCATGCCAAAAATAATTTATCTTATTTTTTAAAGTTTATCGGTTTATTCTAAAAAAGGTAAAGCAGTCCCGTTACAGGCCTGGAGTGGCCCACAGGATTCCAGGAATTTAAGGTTCCCAGATTTCATGACAACGGCACAGGATGGTGGTAAGGTTGTCAGCCTTACGCACGGGCCGCCTTTACCCCCAGGAAATGCTCCTGGTACTCATTTCCGCTAGAGGCTGAGTCGACCCCAGGACCATAGTGCAATCGTAAGGATTATATGGCAATGAAAAATTCCAATGACATCAGTTCGGATCGAACCAACGACCTTCCGATTTGTAGCACAGCACCTTAACCACTGTGCCACCCCACCGCGGTCCCATATCAGATTATTCTACTATCTTCTAAATCGCTCAAGTCCTAATTTTTCAAACGTTTATAACTTCAAGTAAATTCAACTTCGAAACACTAAAATTAATACTTATGGTTTAATTATATTTCTTATTATCTTAAATATTTTTGAACAGGCACAAAAAAATATACTTCCAAGTGTACAACAGAATTATATTCAGTTTCATGTGAAAAAATAAATAAAATATACTATAAATGATTATATTCATGAATGAACCAGTGCGTAGGTTAGAAAGGCAACGTTCAAACTCGTAATTTTTGTAAATATTACGAAATTTTGAAAAATGTGTCATAATGCAGCATTCTGAGGACCCCACTTCCTTGTATTTTATAGCACAATACCGAATAGTTTCACTCTTATTTAATAATATTCAAAGGTACCAGTTCCATTCGTATTCTCATTACTAAAGTTAAAAAATAAAAAATAAAAGGTCAGGCCATGGCTCCAGCGGTTAGTCACCGACCTCTTAAGGCGAAGGCCACAGTTCAATCCAAGGCCAACACCTTTGCCATAGCTTGTGAGCAGAGTGGCAATGGGACAGTTTATGTCTGACTACATCGGATTTCCCGTTTCAGCGTCCTTCCACCAATGCTCGATACTCATTCACTTATCGCTAACCCTGTATTGCCGCAACAATTTACAGCGTTTGTATATAAGGAATATTCAAACCGGTAACGTTTGCCGAAGTACCGACTAAGGATCTCTTGAACAGAGAAAACAAACACAGCCCAGAAGGCCATTCCGTGTACGACAATACAGCAATTAATGTACTTTAGCCGTGGTTCAATGAGCCAAGAACTCTCTCAAGTGAATGGTTGCTTTAGCTGACCTTGAACAGCCGTCGTAATCTCGCTTTTTTTGGATACGACTAAATTCTAGTTGCGATATCTCTAATAATAAGCATGAGAGAGCAGAAACCATGCATCGCGATTGTCAATCACGCTCTTCACTGCGGTACTAGGCACGGCACAGCCGATCGGCAACATAGCTTCCTACACTAACAACTGTGAACACACACACACATACACACAGACAGACAGACAGACAGTGTGTTACGTAAGACCTAACAACAGCGAGTTTTAAAGTAATACTGTAGCGAAATTCATGTAAGGAAATAAGGTCTTTCGAAAATTCTGGCTTCTGGAACGTGATGCCTTGTACTTTTGGTAGACAGGTAACGTAAAGGTAAAGCTTTCCCTGTCCAGGGAATGAAGACGTAGGAGGGAGTATAAGTATGGCTCCACTCCTTCTTAACCTCCGCAATAGATGGAAGTGAGTGGTTAATTTCACGACCCTGATGTTTTACTACCGGGAGAAGAACCCAGCACCCACTGAATAGGAGGCTGGGTGGGTCTTCGAGCAGGTCTGGGTGTTTTGGAGGTGAATTCTGCCTCTATCTTCAGGGAGGAAGACCGTCGTCCACTGTCGTGCCATGTATTCACAAAAATACGTTCTTCGGTTTTACGCACTTGTTGGAAACAGCTAGACGGCCAGGGCGATGAGTGGCGCGAGGAGCAAAGCGTCCATACCGGCTGTGGGGCCCAACCAGTCTCCTATTAAATGGGTACCGTGGTTCTTTCCGCGGAGTAAAGGGACCGGGATGTGAAGGTGACAACTCACCTCCATCTGGAGGCGAGACTAAGATTGAGTGGAGCTAAAAACCTACTCCCCCCATACGTCTTCGTGGTGTGGACAGAAACATTTTTTCTTTACAAAATAAGTTGCCCCACAAGAGGCCACGCACTCCACAGTTCACCACTCCTGATCCCACCGACATTTGACGTTATATGGCCTACACAGATGATAAAGCGCCGGTAACCAGACCAAGACATCGGCCTTGAACTCAGTTGCTCTTACTAAAATACAGCTTTTATTCTATTTGTCTGTTGATAATTTCTCCACAGTCGAAATTCGTAACCTGAAAGAACACCTTGAGAGAAACAGCGTGTTTCTATCCACGGTGGGTCGATCTCTCATCTTTCAGTCAACCTTGACGAGTTCAGCTGATACGAACGTTGACGTGTCTTGTCAAGTATGATATTTCTTCAATCACATATGCATGATATAAGGGCTGGTTCTGTCGATTTGTCTCGATTTAACTTACTTCGGCCTCACTGGGATCTGTTTCGTTCCATTCAGCTCGATTTGGCTTAGCTTTTTTCTCCCTTGATCGCCTAGGTTCACTGTGGCTCTGCTTGGTTCGCTGATCGGGTTTCGGTCCAGTTCTATCCAAATTTATTCTCAGTTGGCGGTTCGGTTTGTTTTTATTGTTCGCACTGATTTGGTTTGGCTTGCATCCGATTTGATCAATCAGTTTATTTGTCTGATTCAGATAGACATCATTCACTTTGGTTTGATTTTGACTCGCATCAGCTCAGCTTATACCAGTTTAGTACGTTTCAGTTCGCTCAGTTCGCTTCGATCTAATTCGACTTGATTTCCTTCCGTTACTCTCAAGCCAGTTCAGGTTCTTTTTATATAGTGTTTGTTTAGTTAAGCTCACTTCTGTTCTGTTTGCTTCTATTTTCACCCCTTCAACGTAACGGACGTGTTGTTATGAAGCGGTCTGCAACAATACAAACGGCACCCTGCCTAATTCAGTACAGGTGGAATCGCTGATGGCGCAAGTAACGTAAAGTTTATAGGCCGATTGACACTATACGTTACGTTTCCGTTCCGTCACGGAAAGTCACCGTTCAGTAAAATTCCCTCATGTGTAATTAAACGGAGATGTTGACACTAACAGGAACGTCTCCGTCACGTCTCAGTTCCGTTCCTTCGCCGTTGCTGAGCGAGAATATTTGACGTGACAGAACGCGTCCGGACCTGTCTGTACCTGCTCGATTCCGATAATGTGAACAGCCTTACGTCTCCCCCACTACACTTCGAGTGTTAGCTTGTAACGAGTGCTGCCTGTTTTTGTCTTCAGAAATGGATGAAAAGTTAATAGAATTAGTACGTAAATGTGAGGAATTACGTGACATGTCAAATAGGAAGTACGGTGACAGTGTCTGGAAAGAAAAATCGTGGGGACAAATAGGTGAAGAGTTGAAAAGAATCAGGTAAGTTTTAATGTTTTTATTGCGCATTTTGAAGTTACTATCATTCTATTATCACCGAAGTTCTAATATTTAACAAATAACGGAAAATGCATCTCGTAGCAGTGGGCTGCATATTTGATGGAAATAATCGCGGGTTTCCTGTTATGTGCTGTTGTGGAAGGTGGCTGAACGCAACGGATAGTGTGAACACAGACCGTTCTGACGGAACGAAGATGGAACCGTGACGGAACGGAAACGTGACGCATAGTGTGAATCGGCCCAAGTAACAGATATTGCTGAGGAAGAAGAGGGCATTTTTAAGCACTTAAATGCCAAACTACCCAATGAAACACCTATCCTGACAACATTTCTTCACACAAAACTCTTATTTATACGATTCTATGACAACATGAAGACAGGAGAGGATAGAACAGCCACTCCTATGGACCCAGTATGCTAATAAGTTCCGGGTTCCGTGCAAGGAAGAGGGATATTTATTAGGTGAGCTTCTATTGCTCTTCGAAGGTCTCAGTTCCATGGAAATTTTACCTATATAGTAAATGTTTATATAGAAGTCTATGACGTAACTACGGCTGTACCTTAATGCATGCTTCTTGTTCCGCATTTACTGTGACAGAATTCTACGATTCACAAATTTTGCAGGAAGCAGAAACCCTTAACAATTCAATAATATTGCTAGGACGCACGACCGCCTTAGAGCAAAGCCCATCTATTCGCATAAAGCGAACACAATGGAAGAATAAACACGATCTGATTGGGATGCCAAAAGGCTGCCCCTTGATTCCAGTACGCTAATGTTTAATTCTCACACCATTCATCCATTTTTACGGGACTAGGCTATATCTCTGAAATTAGTAAGTAAAAGAAAAAGGGGAAAAGGTAATATTATCATACTCTTTCTCCATAAAAAGAGACCACATTCTAATTATGGAGTCACGTGATAGTAGAGCAAACAGGTCGTATTGGGTTGAAACGAAGATGCTGCAAATAACGTTAGCTGATTGCCTAATTCCATGGAGCACGGCCCTTCTTCCGAAGCCAACAGCTCCTCAGTTGGTCAAGAAATTCCCTGCATTTTATTGGACCAGAAAATTCATTACTGCTTCTACACGATCAGTCAGCTTATCCCTATCTTGAGCCACACCAATCCAGTCTACACCCCAACCCGTAGCTTGAAGATCCATTTTAGTATTATCCACCCATCTACACCTAGGTCTTCCAAGTGGGCTCTTAAAATAATGCAGGGTAATAAAATAATTATTGTTGTTACTGGCTTTCCGCCACTCAAGCCAACCTAACAAGTACGTTTGAACCTTACGTTTTAGTGTTAAAATAATACTGTATTCTCTGCACTAATCATAAATTATGAGTGTTTATCCGTGTTTTCTCGAAATTTATTTAATAACTGACGTACTCATTAATTCACATTAATTTATCTATTAACCTATGAGTGATGAACGACAATAATTAGCAGCCAAACACAACAATTATTTATTAAATTTTAAACCAGATACCTATTTCGACATGAAAAGCCATCCTTTGTACACAATCAAATAAAACGGTAAAGTGCAACTGTAAACGTAATATTGTTAAGCCTGATGAGGGTTTAACATAGCCGAAGCATGTAGCTGATTATGGATTGTAATAAGTGCGTTATATTAGACAGTTAATCATCGGCGTTTAAATATTATATATATATACATACATATATATACGCATATACAAACATAGCAGGGTGAACGATGTGAATTAGTGATGATAAAATACTCATAAAAAATGGATAGTGTCAAAAGACTGGCAGTAGTGCGTCCCGCGCTAAATTACTTGTGAGCTCGACAAGGAATGTTCTTGGTATACGAATAAACTTCACGGCTACTAGAAGTGGACAGCTGTTAATTTGCTGAATAAGCGGTTACGGACAGACGAGGAGAAGCGGGTCGAATGTGAGGTCACCGACTAGCTATTTTGCGAAATGCCACAAACTGTCCTTTAAATCAGCCAGTAAAACGATCGTCCTTTGCATTAAAACTCTGACACAGTTACGTCCCTTACATTAGGGAAAAGAAGATGGTCACAATAGGCGGCGCACACAGCAAAGTGTGGCCTTGGAGGGACGAATTACTTTGGGCCAAATAGACGCACTTGTTTTTATCGTACGTAATGTCGCTGTAACCTGTCAAACATGCAGGATAGTGTCGAATGTACGGTCTGAAGCAAGCAATTGATTGTGCGGGGTGTGGAAGGAAGCGGTAATGGTCTTTTCGGGTAATATCCAGGGATTATTGTAGAGCGGTTGAGGAAAACCGCAAACACTGGATCATATAGGCAGTGTCTTGTTTGAGGTTCGAACTGGGCACAACCACAATACAAGTCAGCAGCATATCCATCTCAGGATGAAAGGTGTGGCGACCTATAGGCTAATTAGCCTGCATCATAATACCGTCCAATTGCCTATGTCACTTACATCGGTAATGGGCCTACCATGGAATTTCCTGACCTGAGCATTTTTACTCTTAAGGTGGGCTTAGATTTCATCCTTACTGCGGCCCCTGACGGTAGATAAACAAACATGAAGCATTGGTATCGAGATAACTGACAGCAAATGGCCAAGGCACTCGGAGAAACCACATCATACTGCCACTTCGTCCACCACAAACCTCAGATACAATGCCATGCAACAGAACCCACAGCTCCGTAGTGGGCAGAGAGTGTTGCTGAGCTGAATAAAGATATCACTTAGTATTATATTTATTTATTTCTATTTCTCCTTATAAGTTGCTCAACATGTTTCGGGCCACCTTGTGCCCATCTTCAGGAGCTGACGACTTGGTGGTATTTTTTCTCGTGTGGTGTAGTGCCGTGGCTTTGTAGGCAGTCAGATCCGGTTAGCTGCTTGTGTGTCCATTGGGAAGTACGTACGTACTAAGTGACATCTAGTTGGTTTCTTATTCCACATTGAACTACGATGCACGGTCAACCACACATCAAATTTGAATAAAGATAGGCTACACTTTGCGAAGAATATTCTGAATGCAGAAGTCAGCTGCTTCCTTTGTGGTTTAGACAGCACAAAACATCTTTAAATACAACAACAGTAAGTGATTAATATCATATAAAACTTATTTCAAATAAATTACTCACGCATTTCTTACTTCTAAAGAATTTACACAGATAAATGACCTTTTAAAGGATTTATCTTCAAGCTGTTATAGAACAAAATTACACACTTATGCATTTCAATGTCCAAGCAATAGTTACGACCTTCAGTACGACACATCTTCTGTTTTAAACTCGCCTTTACTTGCGATGTCTCAATGAAATTGTTATCTATGACGTCGTACCCGACCGCCTCGACCTCCCCTCCATTTAACCTCCGATTGTATCGAACGGATTTCATTTAAAATTGCTGTGTCATCCGTAATAAGAACATTCTTCCAACCAGCCCTTTAAGACCCAATGGTTACTATGCATACCACCAGATTTAATTCTTCTAAAATCTCATTTTTCAACCAAAGTGCACTTAGATGGTTTTCCTTGCACACCCACGATATACTTGCAATTTAACTTCTTCCCTCGTAAACAAGGTTATGTCACGAACGAAGCACGAGCTGGCGATTATGTCAAGGCGAATACACGTGCAGACCATTACTACCCGAAGCGTCGGATTACCAATAACTTTACTTCAGTGGACAGCCGGCTATTCGTCCATACCTTCAACAGGATCCTACAGAATGTAAGTCAGAGGCTCCCCCGAGCAGGGACTGTCCCTCTCGACCTCCATATAGGAATACGCAGCGGTGATGCATTTGACTTGCATCGGAAGCCATATTGACTAACACACGACTAAATACTTCACAGGTGACTAACTGCTGTGACCGACATTTTCTGTGACTTTGTTCAGTCTCTTCATCGCACTCCCGTTTATCGTACTAAACTCTGCGGTTCACACAGTTCCTTGACCCTTCGAAGCATAAAGACAAAGATGGGAATCCCTTATGTTTCCCTCACGTGTTTAATGTGTTCGAATATAATACACCTGCCTTCTCCTGAGATACGAGTCGATTGTTAAAAAGAGTGAACGCCGGAATTTATTTGTAAGGTAGAGCATCCGCAGTCTGAAGCTGGTATCATAACTCATCACAAATCAGCAATCTAAGAATGCAGTCGAACCCGGTTATAACGACATCGGTTTATTCGACACCTCGTATATAACGTCAGATGTATTGTACCGTTGTACCAATTGATTCCTCACTGTTAACCGTCCCCGGTTACAACAACACCCTTTTACAAGGACGCAAAATATTCAGTCCCCTTCATGACGGTATAGCAGATTTCGAGTTTATTTGAAAATGTGGCTTCATGTGGTGAATCTTCAGCACGGGTTCAACATTTCCATTGCCATTTTCGCTAATAGGGTTTTCAGGTCAGAATGAAACTCACGTGTTCACCAACCACAGACTCTGCCCCATCTGGTCACATCGGTGTGTTACAGACCCTTTGGAAACGGAAGAAACATGAAAATACTTTTAAGTCCAGTTCTTTCTGATTTCCGAAAAAGCGCTAATTCTTTATGGTTCAAAGTTTCGACGAATTGTCTGTCTGGTAAGAACAACATGTATATCAAGATGAGCATGGAGCATTGTTGGAATTATACTGACAGGGAAAACAGAGTACTGATATTAACTGTTCTCAAGGGCGCACAAAAGTCATGCAGATTCTCAAAAAGTTATTCCGTCCTTGACTGGAGACATAGGTTGCGGGAAAGCAACATCTGGACGTCCAGATCTTGAGACTATCAGCGAAGCCGAGGCCTTTGCTGCACAAATATCCTGGGGAGATGAAAGGAAAAGTGACTGTTAACTTTGTCGTGTCTCTCTGTCCTCATGGAACAACCCGGCTGTCAGTGGACGGATTTTCATGCTATTTGATCCGAGGATTTTTTCGAAAAATCTGTCTAGAGAATTCAAGTTTCATTAAAATCTGATAAGAATTATGAGTATTTTCCGCGCAGACCAATATACATTTCTGATCATGTCTCCCTCATTTCTTCTAAGACTGAGAAATGTTTCAGAAAAAAAAGTTGTATAGAGAATCAAAACACATCTTATGCTCAATATTTATTTTTCAATTGTGCCATTTACGAGATAATGTGTAAAAATGTGTTACAACCAGACAGGCCACAGATTACCAGATAATACGACGCAGAAAACATGCTATTTTCATGTCGTATAGCTGAGGCACTAATACAGACACACATCCATAATGGGGACCGCGGTAGCACAGTGGTTAAGGTGCTGTGCTACAAATCGGAAGGTCGCCGGTTCGAAACCAGTTGGTGTCCTTGGAATTTTTCATTGACATAAAATCCTTCCGATCGCACTATAGCCCTGGGGTCAACTCAGCCTCTAACAGTAATGAGTACCAGAAGCATTTCCTGGAGGTAAAGACGGCCCGTGCGTACGGCTGACAACCTTACCACCATCCTGTGCCGTTGTCATGAAATGTGGGACCCTTAACTTCCTGGAACCCTGTGGGCCACTCCAGGCCTGTAACGGGACTGCTTTACCTTTACCTTTTACACATTCATAATACTGAATACTTATTCCTTTTCCAGGACAAAAGTGGTTACGCGAACGCGTCTCAATGTTACATTACACGCACACTGCCAGTCTTGCAATTCACTGCCAGTATGTACCGCTCTCTGTCCCCGGAGTTAAGTTGAAACGCTTGCTGTGGGCTAAAAAAACCATTTCCGATCGACAAGGACTCGTCCTTAAGCTCTAAAAGTAATTCAGCAACAATTAAAGTGAAAGTAATTGTTAGGCACATAAAACAATAGACCGTCAGTCACCAGTACGTATAGTTGTGACAGAGGGTCTATTGCTTCCTACCTATTCAATGACCACAGCTGGATATCTCATCCTAAGACAGGAATTAGTCATGTCATTTTCAAATCTCTGACGGCTGTACCACGTGTTGCACTTGTCAATATATTCCTGTAATTTTCAACAATTATATGAGGGGAATCCCGCTGCTAATATTAACAGGAAAGACGTCACTAAATGCAATTCTTCAGATGTAAGCAGTACGTTCGCCGCTAACGTTACGTTGTCTCTACTGTAGCGATGCTTAAGTGGTGTTAAAAGAAGAGACGCCCTCAGTGTCGTCGATGTTATGTTGAATAGCAAATCATTATACGCATTTCCACACGCATTTCATAATTATCATCGTCATCATCAAGTATATATATGTATGTATTTTTATTTATATATATATATGTCTGTGTGTGTGTATGTGTGTGTGTGGGTGGGTGGGTGTGTGTTTGTGTGTGTGTGAGTGTGTGAAGGAACAACGCGTGATCAGTCTGAAGAACATTTTCAGACAAATAAGGACGATGTGCAAAAGTCGAACATGTTTGACGTGTCCTTCGCATTCTCCACACAGCTACATTTCACACAAAACCCCAGCAGAACACACATTCAAGTCAACAAGTTACTTATAAGCTGTCAGGGTTACGTGACGTCAATTGTGACGCTGCCAACGACGCTGCACGTTCCAATACCTGTTACCTGTCAGTTCACCTATTCACGTTATTTGTTTCGTTCTACACGTAGCATATCGGCAGTTAAGTCAGAATTCAGTTGTATAATTTTTTTTTTAATCTTAAAAGAAGAAAGCCCGCAAAGTCGTTGGAAGTTATAGGGTCTCTGAAATAATTTCGTGAAAATTGTGGGATATTTTCAACTTTTTATGGAGATAAGGCCCGTAATTTTACTCTTATTTCGCACCGAAAATAAAGCATGTATTCACGCATCTACCGGGGTGTTGATAAGTCCTTAGCCCGAACAGGAAGGAAACAAGCTCGGAATCATATCAGGGACGCGCGCGATTCCAACAAAATCGAGACGCGATCTGTCATCAAGTTTCTGTTCCTGCGAGGCAAGGCGCTGAAGGAAATTCACGCCATTCTGACAGAAACATTAGCTTGTTTCCTTCTTGGTCGGGCTAAGGACTTATCAGCACCCCGTAAGAAGTCCCTCCAATCAAAATATTTTAAAATTCGGCGAGCTTTCACCCGCTACCAATGTAATTAGTTTACTGTAATTACCAGTATTGTTCTGACCAGTAAAGGAACCAATAAGGCATGGACATAAGCAGTACTGGTGAAATGTTCATTGGAAAGACAGGCGACATGAAGATGAACAGTGTGAACTTGAAAATTACAACTGTTCTTTGAGAAACACGTCTCAGAGATGCTGACTGGCAGACAAAAAAGTTTGAAAAAATTCAGTGTCTTATCTTTAATAAACAATGCAAATTAGTGTAATAATATCTATTTTGTGCAGACCTGACAAACCTGCAGTTTTTGAAAACACGGTGCTTACTACACTACAAAAACGAAAGTGCAAATATTTATCTTTAGCCGACCAACTATCACCCGAGCGCAAACAAACACAACCACCCGGTTGACACTGACATACTGACCTACATATTCTCTGACTGATTGACTAACACTGACACATGCACTGTCTATCTGGATGTCGACGACGCTGACGTTTGCTCGTGCGTTAACTTCCGCAGCTGCTGCAGCTTGCGGACTGCCTGGTTAGTAACGAAACACAGACACGCTGACTGACACACAGAATGACTGCCTGACTAGCTGGCAATGCCACAATGACATAATGGCACGTAAAATGACCCCCCGACTTATGGACATAAGGCCACTGACTGTCCGACTTTCTCAGTGGCACTTTGTTGACCGACCGACTGACAAACAGCCTGACCGATCAGTCTATCGACTGTCACTCTCACGTGCCTTGCCCTTTCTTGCCTAAGGCCCCGTTAACTACAGTACAACTATAGCTAATTTAAGTGAACGCACTGCACAGTAACTCCACTTGCAAACCTCGTAGTTGCACCGTGCATGTTGATAATATGAAGTTCTTTATTTGTCCAACTAATGCACATAATTCTTATAAAATATTTAAACTGTTAAAATCATATAAAATTATAATAGTTGCTGCAACATGTTTCGGTTTACATAAACCATCATCAGGGAGCTCTCAACCTGTGCTTCGCCAAAATTACAATGTTGATATCGGTTACG
>Ga0123355_10006538_pt1 | contig 17294 bp, 7 predicted proteins | sample TergutEmb28metaG_3_FD_89872 | JGI IMG/M metagenome (GOLD analysis project Ga0123355, IMG submission 89872) | Embiratermes neotenicus P1 segment gut microbial communities from Petit-Saut dam, French Guiana - Emb289 P1 | ecosystem: Host-associated > Arthropoda: Insects > Digestive system > Gut ...
CTGCCTGAGGCACAGTAAGGTCCGGAAAGGAAATGAAGCTTTCCTTCATTACCGTGTTTTTAAGGAATATAAATACAAAGTTAAATTCGCAATTACAGACAAGAAGTGCTCAAATATAAATGCCGGAAATTTTTATCTTTTAATAATAAGTCTGGAAACAATAAAACTTTGTTTTATGTCGACTATTACATAAATAATAAGGCAAAATTAGACTTTTAAGAAACTCCCTCTGTGTGTTCAGATACTCAAAGTTTTAGGTGAGAGAATTTTGTCTTCTGTATCCGAAGTCGAGAAGAAAAGTGCTGGTAAAGCTAACTCGCCTGTCCATGAAAGACCGTGAATCCTTCAAGTTGTAACGTTTTATAAAATGGCGCACCAAAACAAAATCAGAAACAACTTCTCATAAACTGTGAGATATGCTAAAATTAAAAAAAATAGAGCCTATTCATTTTGAATTAAATGTCGAAAACTGTTAAATCTGTGAGTCACAAAATGCTTAAAACGTGTTCGCACGTAAATTTGTTGCCCTCCAGAGGACTTTCGTGGATCGTCCAACCCGCAGCATGGCTTCTATACAGACTACGTAGTCATGGATGACTGACATTATGGCATAGTGAATGTAAAATATTTGTTGCTGATCGCTTGCTTTAGCACTGAAGTAATTAAATTACTCCACGACGGACACACAAAATGTTCTTCAAATGCGAGTGTCAGAGATTTGTAAGCAACAAATTTTTTTAAAAACGAAAATAAGGAAGGAATATTTTGGTACAGCGTGAATAAAAGTTCTGAACACAAAAAGTATGCAGACTTATGTCACACCAGTAGAAGTTTGAATGCGGTCCGCTTAACACACATCTGTGGTAGAGTGAAAACGGGTTGTGATGGCACACGCGCAGAAACCAGATTCGGTCTTCCAGCGAAACGGACGAGTCCAATCATATCGGCGGGGGTGTCAGTTCAGTCGAGTACTGGCTTTCTTGCAGTGCGGGTCGAAGGAGAACGATTGTAGTAACACTGGATGGACTGTTCCGAGTCAAGCTGAAAACTTCTGGATACCCTCTCCATTCGCCTCTTTCCCCTTCACTTCTCCTCCCGTGCGTCACCGTGTGCCGCCAGATTCCGTTTCCACTCTAGCATTCCTTCACGTGTTCTGGTCGAACGGCGAAATCTGAGGCTCTGAGGGTGACCAGGATCAAAATGGCTCTTTTCGAATTTGAATAATTAATAATTGAAATTTCGTCCACAACCCTACTGTACAATAATAAGACAAGTAACACATGCATACACTGAAGGCACTGCCTCGAAAATGCAAAGATGCCTGCCCTCTGCATTGTTGAGATACTTATCGCTGTCAACAACAGAAAACTGTTGAGTGTTGCAATGAAAATGTGACGATGTATTCCTTGTGCATTGTTGTCAATCTACAGAATATTTCGTAAGGCTCTGAACAATATAAACGTACTTAATTTTTCACGTAACGTGCCCCAAATTTTTGTCAGATTTTAACCACATCTGGACTTTCGTGACAATTTCACAAAACTCCCAGCATCCAATTGCACGAAAATCATTCCATTGGTAGCCGAGCTGATACATGCGGACGGAGAGGTCTGGCGCAACTGAAGAATACCTTTGGCCACTTATGAGAGGGCGCCTAAAAATTGAAACAAGCCGTTTCGTGGACCGAATCGACCCCAGTCCTCTGGCAAGAGTACGAATACATCTCCAATAGTCGGTTGTATTAGATAAAAAGAAATTCTAAATCTCTGATATTATAATGGCTTTCCTATTGGGCCCAAATATGCAGGTGTTTTTGATACTCTTTTACCTGCGAACGGGACCGATTGTGCCCCAAAATTTAATTTATTCTTTATTTTAGTCACGGGATAAAATCAAAGTCCAAAGAGCGAATGAAACAAAATGTGATACATCATCGTCAGAATCCTGCGGAATTGCAATGCTTCCTCCTGACATGAAAGGCTGTGCGGTTTGGCAAACGTTTCCTCCGAGATGTTGGTACAACTGCCAAATTATATTAAGTTACTTGCCAGAATATAGTAACCTCGGAATATACCATGATTTGGACCTCGTCATTCCATCAGGTCTTTCTTAGTTTTCCTTAGACGTAAGAATAAAACCTTGATATATACATACATGAAATAAACCCTCTCTTCGACTTGGAAACACGTTTTATGCTAATGAATTAACTGAAAGTTTCTAAAATAGGTGGAAAATTTGACTGACACAACTAGTATTGCGGAGGGACGGACGGAATCAGTCCGTTAGGAACAAACTGCGGGTGCAGAACATTGCTCGGGAAATACAACTGTATCAACTGTAGCGGTCTATTGAGCCTCCTTCTTCTTAGAGAATATCGAGGGGTGTGGGGGTGGGGGTTGGAGATGACAAGGAAGATACGCCAAATCGGTGTTACAGAAAACAGCCTCTTTTATTGGAATCAAACCACTTCATTTTCTCCAGGGCACCCACACTTGGATGCTGCTCGCTGACTGGATACCTAAAAGAAGACTCGTGAATAAAGCGTTCTTTGTATCTTTCTTTAATCACGCGTTGCCAGATATTCAGTCGCCTGACTGCTGAGTCGTCACAACTGACTGGCGAAAATGCACCGCGCCACTACATCTTAGCCATAACTGACGCTTCCCCGAAAACCAAGGTCGGAATAGCAGATGCGAAAGGCTACAAAGAATTTATATGAATTTTAAATAAAACCGTTACATCTTAGGGAAGCCTGCTCCCGGGGTCGAACCTGGAACGGGCGGCTTCAAACAAAGAATGGACACAAACAGAATACCCAAGCAGGCATTGCAGTTTAAACTAAAATAGAGGAGAAACATAGGACGACTGAGGAAAAGATAGAAGGACCGACTTCACCTTGAGGGTTAAGTAACGGGTACTGAATCTGACACTTCTGAGATCATGATGATGGAAATGATTGCGATTCATGTAGTTAGTTAGGAACAGAAGACGTTCGTTTCTGCCAAACTATTAGAAAACCCGACCATAAGTTGCTCAAAGCTGAATGGAAACTTCATTGTAAATATGGTTAGACGTACATCATACAAAGGGTCCTAGTTAAATAACAAAGGACAGAAGGTATAATTAGAACCGAACAGTACAACATTCTGCATAGCACATACTTGCAATCAATGTGTGTACCGAAATGTACACTTCACGACCCACACAATATTCCAGGAAAAACCGATGGATGAAAAGTCTCTAATATGAAATTTGAGAACAGCATATGTATATTTAACGGCATGGTTGGTATACTGATTACTATTTGTATACATATTCACCCCTAAAAACAGTTTCAAAATTTCTTAGCTATCAACAACGCATATTAATATGGGTAGTTAATAGTTGAGACATTTCTATAATTATAAAAGGACAGTCGTAAATTAGTGCATATCAATCCAACAGATTCTGTGTCAGTTTATAGCAATCACAGAAGAGTAGAAACTCAGAAGAACTCACTAAAATATTCTTCAAACATCTTCCGCATATTCTGACTGTCAACACTATTAAAAACCAGAACCATCCTGACCCAATATCTACAACCATGTGATCACAACGAGAAGAAAAACGAATACGGACAACCAAACTACAACATATACAGGGGCTTTGCAACAAGATCCCACGAACTCTATGTTTCATACTCAGGTACTACTTCAAGATACGATAGAACAATTCAAGAACTTTTTAACAGTCATTGAACTGTTTCAAACTTTCAGCATTTTTGTATAAAATTTATTAGACTCAGTCACTGTTTTTTATTAAAGGGTAAAATTGGGATCTCTATTCAAACCCCAATATAATTTTACACAATTCCTTTGAGTATTTTACACTATTGACGTCGAAACATGTTGCCAAATTAACGACATAACATTTACTAATTACGTTAACGGCAATTTATTTCTCTTGTTACTCTGATACATATGGTTGAAGAACGTAAAAAAAAAGAAAGAAACTTCCAAACAAAACGCGTAGCCTGTGGCCTGGCATTTTGCTGGTTTTCTAGTCCAAGCAACTTACAAATATCTCAGGTTTGCAACCAATTATTATAGGCAAATCAAGAGCTGGATGGGCGGGACGAGACGTAATTCACGCTATTCTCTATGCCGTGAACATCAGTCCACTTACCTGCACTACAGGAGAAAAATAAGACATATAATTCTGCCACACAGGAATAGTGGTCTATAAGAGTGCAGCGCGCATGCGTACAGTTACTCTCCCTTCCCGCCTCTTCTCATGGCGTGTGCATAATATGTGTATTTAACCACGGCGACGGTTCCCAATCTTTGATGTGGCAAATGGTATGAGACTCGCGGACTTGAAATGAAAACGCCAGTAGCCAGTGATATTTAGTGTAAATGAATTCATACTAATTCCTTTTCTCAAACACTACATAAAACTGTCACTTATTAAAAACATATATTAAATTCCAAGTGTTTTTGTCAGGTCCAATATTTTGCGGACAATATCAAATACACAAAACGTGCAAGAAATAAATGTTTATTTAAATAACTTCCCCGTGTGCTGGTCAGACAAATTATTTGCTTACAAATAAAGCTTGAAAGGTCCATATTTATCGAGTTCTTCATAAAACCCTCTCGTAATCCCAAGTCAGACCCCCGGTGACCCTGATTTGGTTCGCGACCTGAAGTTGGGAATCACTGAACTACGTGATAGCCTGTTGAATTACCCACGATTTCAGAACGGATCAATATCATATTTTGCATGTTACTCTTAATTACACATGCGAGTCTATATGTGTTCACAAAGGGTATTGGAGACAGTAATGTGTTGTGGAACGTGACGCAGTGTAGGATAGCAGCAGCTAGACATATCGTATCTGAGCATCCTACTGCCACCATTTTCAGGGCAGACATAACCTGAAGGTGACTGCAATGATTTCTCCCAAAATTTGGTAACTAGCTACAAGAATACACACCCCCAACTCTCAGCAGACAGTTTCATCAGGTGCGTATGTCTCGAACAGGTCCTTGACAAGGAATAAACGAAAACGTAACTGCAATTAAATCTATAATTTTGGAAATAAACGCAAATATACTGGGGTAATGATAAGTCCTTAGCCCGACCAGGAAGGCAACAAGCTCGGAAGCATGTCAGGGATGCTCGCAATTTCAACAATATCGAGATGCGAGCTGTCATCAAATTTTTTCCTGCAAAGCAAAGCGCTGAAGGAAATTTACGCCATTCTGAGAGAAACATTAGCCTGTTTCCTTCCAGGTCGGGCTAAGGACTTATCAGCACCCTTGTAAAAATTGAATATTTGTATAGTTTGTTAAGTATCACCTACATGTACATCCTCAGGGAGAATTCTTTTCACTTCTCAAAATCATCTGCTTATTGTGAGGTTGTTACAATGGTTGATTAACAGATTGTGAAATATATGTTGGTTTTTTAAAAAGCTGTTTCCAATTATTAAAACAATATTGGCTCCTTATCCTGTGAAGTTACGGACACTTCACAGGATTGTCTAACCGACCACAACAGTTGGAACAGAAAAGGAATACATATTGCCACAACATTATTAAATAATAATAGAAGTAGCCGTTCTGTACCAACATGTGTCAACACGCTGTAGACAAAATTCACGGAATGGGGAGCTACATGAAATCGTGATTCCTTTATTCTAAAATTGTAGAATGGAACTGACAGTCCATTTACAGGACCTGCAAGTCTTTTAGAAGTTAAGGCTGAACGCACTGAACTGCCGGAAGAAGAACCACGACTATTCGGTCGTTCAGCGCCCCGTATTGTTCAGTTCACCTACTAGTAATCTCGACTCGCAATGTATAAAACATGATCAAATATTATTAGATTAACATTTCTGCAAATGTAATTACAGACGGCATGTTAATTGTGATAATCGTTTAACTTTCCGTTTGATACAGTTTGCTGATAACCTTAAAGAGCTCGTGAATATTAAAGTGTTCAAAATACAAACGATAGTTAATAGTGAATTCAATTTGTCTGTAATGTCACGTCACTAACTGTGACTCAGGTGCAAAGTTTCAAACCAAATAAATTTTGAAATCTGTGGTTCTCACGGCGTTATAAATATTTTGGTCTTGTGTAATATGACGCCGTCCAGAACGAAGCGTAAGCACGACAGTACAGGGTATAATAATCCAGAATACCGTGACTGTTCATCTCGTAGCTGCCATTCGAAATAAAACCCGTCTTTTAAACCTTCAGCTGGCAAAGATGAGACAGTTCGCCGAAGCAATTCTGAGAACGAATAAGGAGTTTCTTTATGGAGACATTATATTGCCAGTTTATTTTTTAAAAATGTGGTGAAAATCGCAACACCATAGCCTATGTTGTGAATTGTATAGGGTGATTCAAAAAGATGGAATCAATTGAACAGTAAACGGCGCCTCAATACACACCAGACAGTTGGTTGCGGTATTCCAAGTTCTCTGTTCCCTCTACGGGTTGACTTGCGTGGGCTACGCTCAAAAGTCTCTTGAATTCGTCTCACGTTCTCCTCTGATACACGTGGCCGGCCGGAGCTTTTGCCTTTACACAGACAGCCTATTTATCTTTATTTTTCCTATTATTAGCAGTATCGTTTTATTGCACGCGATGAGTAGAAAGTTAGACAGGTATAATTATACATACGTGCAATTATATGTAAAATCATTCATTTTTCAATATTTTATTGAATTCTATGTTGTCCACATACAGACGAAACAGGAATTTCAGTAGACGTAAATGATAACATGGGCATGACGTAAGGCAAATCACCGGTTGCAGATATGCACTCTAGTAAGTACAAGAAAAAGAAGCAATCAATGTAGGTGATTTCAAATAGAAACCCCTTAAATGGAAACAAATAATGTTTAATAAAATATGAAATAAGATTATCCACGCCTAAATCAGGATTCAAATACTTACCTTCCTGCAATGACTGCTAGTTACAATTTCGCGTCTCTGTGTGACAATCCTGTGTTATGGAAGGATGACATGGGTACCAGACAGGCTTTCCGTGTGTAAAACAGCCGGAACGTGAGGTTGAACAGTCGCCTGCATCTAGTACCAAGGTAAAGAACGAGTGTAGCCACACCTTACTCCCCCTTTATGCCTTCATGGTGCGTACAGGGCAAACTTACTCTACATGTTTACGTAACAGGTAGTGGTTGAAAAATACTGTCGTATAGGATGTTACCTGAAGTAGATACCCCCGAAACTACAGCCTATTTCAATCAAACTACACGGCGTAATATTCCAAAAGACACTATTTTTCATAATAACCGCCATGCGAGCCTCAAATGTCACAGAGGATACAGGTTACATTTGTATTTTTCTTTCTGTGTTAGAACTTGGATAAAATCGAACATTTATTCAGATGGACCCCCAGATTGCACTGATGAATGTACCGTTACCACCACGAGTAACAATGATTGAATTGGTGCTATTCCGTACGAAGTAATTCCACTATTAATGATTGTTTTATCTCAGTTCAACTGGAATAAACAACGATTCAGAACAGAAGGAAATGCAATTAAAGGATCGCTTGCGTTGTTCAGATAGTTATTGATGCAGCACAGCTACCTAGCAAAAGGACTAACACACATAAAGGGATGAAGGTATAATTCAAGGAGACAGGTTACACAAAGAATGCTCGTTCAACCCAAGAACTATAAATTGTCAATTTGTGGAAAATTTATCAACTGTGTGTTCATGTTAGTGTTACAATATGCGGTCTGGTAAAGATTTATTGGCGTATGAGGGAAAATGGAGACCCTAGATCATTCCAACACCGATGAATATTTACCAATCTATACGGCGTAACTACTTGCTACGGGCTGGAAGGTCCGCGGATCGAATCTCGGTGAAGGCGAGATTTTCCACAAATGTCCAGACCGAACCTGGGGCCCACCCAGTCTCCTATAAAATGTGTCCCGGGTTTTTCCCGGAGTAAAGCAGCTGGGGCGTGGCTTTGACCACCCATCTCCATCTAGCGCCGAGGCTAAGGAAAGAGTAGAACTATACCTCTACTCCCCCTCTTGTCCTTCGTGGCCTGTTCTAGGGTGAGCTTTACCTGTAATTTTATAAGGACTAACTTCCTAAAATATTTATATCTTCAGCAATACAGCTGGAGAACGTCAAATCTCACTGAAACTGAATGCTTTCACAGCTTCAGCTACAAAGAATTATTCCCATAGTACGGGCGTTTAGACAATGATTTCAAAATAGGCGTTGGAAAGACAGAGATTGTAACAGCGCGGACTATATTCACCTGGTTATGACGGGTTGCTGTGAATATGGCATCGAAATGTTTCTTGCAGTAACAGGTGGGGAATTTCTTGACTAGGTGAGCGACCATCAGTTTCTGAAGAAATAATCCCTTACAAGAAGATAGTCAATCAGGAAATAAGCAATGAGACATAAAGAACTTCATTACGCATTTTCTTTACTCTCCGTTTCCTTCATCTTCCTAAGATCGAAAAATCTTAAGTCTTCAGATTACCCAAAAGGCAGAAGATGTTTTCATAACTGAATGCCTGTCAACTTTAGAGGAATATTTTGTGATGATTTGCCCATATGCACAGTAATGTTGGAAAAAGCAACAAAAAAAAAATCTAATATCAAAACCTGACAAGCTAAGAGCACATTTACAGAAATGTTCATTTACTCGTATATTAAGATGAGATTTATACCAAGATGAAATTTGGTATGAGCAACAAAGAGGAGAGGCTGGTGCAGTGTTGAGACTCTACACTTGGCTTAGGGTATGTCCAAATTGGAACTCAACCAGAACACCAGTTCTGTTACGTTTATCAGGACATAACCTCAGCCCCACCAGGCACTTGGGAGGACGTTATATTGATGGGATCACGAAGGCTTCCTTCCGAATCCTTTCCAACTCATAATTAATGCTGCACAGTCCGATGAAGTGAGAGTGCGGTAAAATAAACCACAGAACAACCATGCTTAATAGTTATGCAGCATCTCCAGCAATGATTAGGCAGTTGAGGATGTTTATAATAGAGGGAAGATTTAGTCAGTGACAAATTGATACAGTTGTACAGAACACCATATAAAACAGGGTGTGCGCGAGTATTAATGAACACAGAAACATTACTAAAATTTAGTGGATGCTCATAAACACAGCACTTTTACGTTGTGATAACTTTACAGCATAGCCCGGAAACTAATACTGGAATATATTGCTGCAGTAAATTCTACGAGGAAGTCGTAAAGTGATATTGGATTATTGTCGGCTTTTCTCATGCCCATAATCTTTCCTATAATGGTTTCTGAGAAGCAGTAAAACAAAATCAAAATTTAGAATAGACGCTGCTTGAAGTCGAAACGGTTAATGGATTTTTATTTCTAATTGCATCATTCTCTTAAAAAAACTGGAGTTAATTTTCTTTACTTAACCGTCTGAAGATCGATGAAACAATGTGCAAATGCTCTTCTGCTCAATTCTTCCCGACATCCAAAATAGCGTTCTTTGTTTAGTAGCTTAAAGTCTTCTAACGTTTGTACTTCTGAACAGAATTTGTGTTAAGAGAAAAATTTGTTTGGTCCATCGGTGGAATGATCCTGCAATACTTTGAGAAGGACCTGTCCCAGTGCCACTGTTTCAACCACAAATTTCACATGGACCGACCCTAGGATGGAACTCGGTTCAGCAAGGTCAGAGGTTAGCGTCTAACTGCCTTTTTTCGCATTTAAACTGTTATTCTGCAATCAACATTTAGAAATCTTAAGAATGGGAAAATACAACCAATCGCAATTTTCAGTATAGTCAACATGAATAATAGGTGTGCCACCATTATGAATTAAAGACATACTTTCCATTGTGATTCTCAGCCACATTACTGTCTTAAAAGGCAGATTTTCATCTAAGCTATACATAAAAATTTCATTTCTTACTACACACAGAAATGATTCCACGTCCACTTTAAAGAATAACCGGTTAAACCGTTTAGGTAAATAATCGGTGCGTATTGTGAGAACCGTTTAAAACATACTTTACTAAAAGTTGTGGGCAAAATGCAGAGTTTCAGAAGTTGCAACGGGCAGGACGAATGTTAAGTTGGGTTTCAAAAGGACTCTCATTGTTGACGTTCAGATATATCCTGTATACCTCTGTCTATGTCTCCTGGTTCAATCGCCTTGCTGCAGTTGGATGACATAGATAAGATAAACGCAAATGAAAAGAGCACTAAAAATGGAATTTAATTAAAATAGTACAAAGATATTGCTGTCCAAAAAACTCTCACGTACACAAAGCCTGGGAGAGTAACTGATCAGAAGTGTCGGAGATGCAATTCCTTCTCTGAAGGGATACTAGACCCAAATGGAGGCAGACCCAATAATAAAGTGTATGGTGCAAGAATAATAAACCAGTACTGTTGGAAACATACAGACTGCCTAAGTTCCACGACCGAAATTTTGGACTAACACGTACAAGTCTCTTTTCGACCTGTTTAACACTATATAACAACAGAAATAAATTGCCATTATCACAAGCAGTAAGTGTTACGATTTAATATGGCAACATATTTCGACTTCAGTGGGTCATCTTCAGGCCAGTAGTACAAAATAGTTTAAAATATTATTTTGTTTTGTGTTTTGTACAATGAACCAAAAAATGCACAATTAATTAGCAAATTATTATACTCCTCCTACATGTTTCGACACTATTGTGACATATTCAGGGAGCTAGTAGTCAGTACCTGCTGAGTTACTGAAGTATGTCAATTCGGTCTTGGTGAAACATACTTAGCAAGTACTAGCTATAAGCTCCCTGAAGATGACACAATAGTGTCTAAACATATAGGAGCAGTATAATAAATTGTCAATTCACAGAGTAAACCAACAAGATGCAACATTTCTCAAATTTATTTATTTCTGTAAGACGCTCTGCATGTTTCAGACGGGGTTTCCGTCCATCATCAAGAGCACAAAACTGCACATGCTGGGTCAGGCATTTGTCAGACCATTACTGCCACCTACTGTAATGGTCTAACAAATGCCTGACCCTGTATGTGCAGTTTTGTGCTCCTGATGATGGAAGGAAAACCCGTCTGAAACATGTACAGCGTCTTACAGAAATAAATAAATTTGAGAAACTTTGCAACTTGTTGGTTGTACTCTGAGAATATATTAGCGATGCATGGAACTATGAATGTTAAATTGTCAATTAATTGTACATTTGTTGGTTCATTGCACAAAATAATAAAATATGCACTGTACCAGTGTTAAAATAAAACATAAATCTAATTGTTTACAGTTTGGTTAAATTTTAAATTGAGTCCCCACAGGTATGAAAATTACTAGACATATTGACATCTATTTATTTCTATTCTTATTATATCTAACACAAACGCAAAAGCTGATTATGATTGTTATATCGCTCTGTAGGGGTGTGCCTGTCCGTTTGCATGACTGATGTGTGACGGCTGTGACAGGCTACAGACTAAACACCAAACAATTTACTTGTTAAGCATCAGAAGTTTATTCTTTGAAATTTTATTTTAATTTTCCTTTACTTATTTCGAGATACGTGCATTGACTTTATCGAATGGCGGTCTCCTGTAACTCGGTAATAAAAGTTGGGTTCCACTAAAATTGAGAAATTCCTAGATTTGTTAAGAGAATCTTAGGTTCTCACTAAGGACTCCAGTTATTTCAGGGACTGCGACAAGACGTCGAGCGGCATACCCGTAGATCAAGAGAATATGCGAATATACTTTCCAGGATTCAGTAAGTCTTTAAAATTTCCATTGTAAATTGAATTTTACATACTCGTTTGTCCGAAACCCCCTGACCAGGCCTGCAGATCATTACGTTCCCCATTCATAATTTCTGTCTGTTTAGTATTCCAGATTTCTCGAAAAAAAAACCAGGAGTGGATGCGAATAAATGCGAACTAATTTCTTATACGTCCGGAGTAACGTGTCCATACAAATACCTTTCATGTTATTCAAACCTGAACGTTGTTGTGTCAAGGCTTTCGCAGAAACTGTCGTACTAACTGCATTAACTTTGTAAAGCTTAGCGTTTTCTTTACGTAAAATCAGGTTTAATGTTAAAAAATTATACATGGTGCTCGCTTTGCGTTGAGTGTTTTGTACGGATCTCAGAACAGACAGCGACTTTTGCTGTATACATCATTAGCTGATTGGTTTTTATAACCGCGGTGGAAAGCGTTTACAGCGCGGTACGGACTGATTCGTTATATAAAGCCGATTACGTTTAGTCTGTAAAAGGTTAATTTACTGCTTCATTTAACGACACTCTCACTGAATAGGTCATTGCCTGTAGCGTGTAGGAAACAGCGAAGAATTGAAGGCTGTGATTGAAGTTCTATCCTGCTGTATTTGTAAGGATCTAGTTCCGTTCTGTGAACTAAATATTAGACTTAGATACAAAATAGGTCAGTTAGGAAACCCGCTGTCCGAGCTGAGTATTGAACCCGGAAATGCAAAGAAGGATTTAACTAACCACTCAACCGTACTGATATTCCTTTTCCTGATTTGAAACATCATGAAGAAGATGCGGATTTCACGATGAATTGACTCGTATTATTCTCCAGCTATTTCGCAAGAACTGAGAAAAACGATTTCATCCAGTACAACAAGCGTCGAGTTCATGATAATGAAAATCAGTGCAAGAGATTAATTCAATTTCGTACACTGATGGAAAATGTCGTATTACTGTTTTACGTTGCTTCATTACTAATCTTCTTCACGTCGTTATTCATAAATTTCCTTTCCTCCACAGTGTCTGTGAGAAGCGGGTGTTGACAAAGCAAACTGTACATACAGCACTATCCTAGAGAGGCCCAGTGCCAGATGCAGCCTTCCTAACTCAACTCTTCGACTGACTTACATAAAAACGAGAACAGTACCATACTTTCCGAATTCAGCAATATGGTGCGGACGTGTCTTATGGTGGAACTGGGGAGGGGGAGGGGGAGGGGGGAGGATAGTGTGTTCTATAATAAAAGCCGTTGGCTTGACATGAAAGTAATATAGAGTTAGAATACTGAGATGACACCATAAACTTGGCACGCGTGATTAGCTGCCGAACATTCAAGAAAAAACAAGTTATAAATATTGATGAAATTAGTCACTTATTCCGAAGTTACGAAAACTCCTTAGAGACCTAAGTTTATAGGAGGGATAATATTAAAATGTATCCTGTAACAGATAACAATTCAGTAAGCAAGTCGGTGAATGGCAATGTAAACTGTATAATGAACATTCTGGTAACAATAAAAGCGTGAAATTTCTTTCATGTGTTATGAGTTCTTTAATTAACACTGTGCAATTATGATGTTACCATTATATATACACAATCACATTAAGATACAGAAGAACATATATGGAACAAATGACTTAGGTCTATCGTTCTATAATTACGACTTAAGACAATGTAGCAGACAGGCCATCGATGTGGGATTTATGGAGAAAAAAGTGGCACTGATTCAAGTGTCTCTTCGAATACTTCGTTTTTCCCTTGCGAGTAACATTCTATTATAGTTTTCTTTAGCATTTAATTTGTCTCTTACCGACACTGTATAATCTTATAACTTGTAAGGCCTTCGAATAAAACGCTTCTCTAACAGGCACAAATTCAAAAGATGAAAATTGGTATAATGAGAAAAACAATACATAATGCGCTGGTAGGTAAGGAGAAGGGATACATGGAATATAATCGTAATATCTAAATCGGAAATAAGATGTTAAGTATAAGTCGTAGACGGAAATGCGAGATGCATGACGGTAGTGAAAGTAACGTCAGGAAATTACAGCCAGAAATATAACTCTGACTTTATTATAAAACGATGCTTTATATTTCTGTCAGACAGAAAGTAAGGGATTACTTGCGGTTTGCTGGTCGGTAATTGTGATTAATGGACGAGAGCCTTCCGTGCTCTCTGATAGTAATATGTAACTTGTCTAGATGAAAGAAAGAGAAAGTAGCAAAGACTAATGGAATCCAATGCTCTCTGGTCGTGTTAATGTACAACAGTATTCAAACATGACGAAATGACGAATAAAGGTGATTTGTAATTTTCCAAGTGGGTGAAAGAGGTGTTGAGAACCTACACAACAACTTTATTATTTTGTCAACTGATTCAAAATAACTCCAAAACTACACCGAACGGAAAATGTCACGATATTTCTGAGTCGTGGGATGAAAGCGCGAGTTAATAGGGCTGTGTGAAGAGTTCCATGGGAAGGAGTTCGAACGAGCACGAAATTCTTCTGAATTAAAATTTCGGATCCTACCTCACGGTAAACAGAGAACTTCTTGATTACAAATGCCACGTGGACATCAAGCACAAGCTGTGTGGGAGAAAGAAAAGAGGAAAATCTTCTCCTAACCAGCATGGCCTCCCAGGATTTCAATCACTGGCTTGCCAAGGGTCACTCTCGAAAACGTAATGTACGTTCTTCTCCAGGAAAGACCTTCTAGGTCGTTTTACGTTTGTGAAGACAGTGAAGTAGGTCTCTGTGGCTATTTTACCTCACCATACATGTCTTCAATATTTAACTTCTTTGGAGGAGACTTTTGAGACTTTTCATACGCATTACGCCTCGGTGCCTTACATGAAAGCGTTAATCAGTTTCACTGTCCGGATTAAGTTAAGGTGCGGTAGGAAACAACGATATTTGTTCACGTGCAGATTACGTTAGGTTTCCTGGACAGTAATTTTGATGGCCCCATAGAGGTCAATTATTAATGTGTTGCGTTTCCTGCTGTGTAGCTACAGTCGCTGTTACCAACATTGACATTGTTGAACGGTTTATTGTAGCTTATATTTGAAAGATGTAACATGTGCAAAAAGTAGCGAATTTATACAGTTACCTAATGCAGTGAGAAGCTGTCCAACACAATGAATCTTTAAAATATGCCTGTTTTAGCAAATTCTAAAGCGGGGTTAAAGAAATAGGGATATTAAATCTGTCCAGGTTTATATGTGGCGTCATTTAAAACCACCTGATAATTTCTGCCAAAATTAGCCAACTAATTGCTTCCTTAGTTGGTTCAATCATAAAAAATATCATTAAAATAAAAAAAGGTTAAGATAACATAAATAATAAAATAACATTAAGATAAAAGAACTGATAAAATAAAGGATGCCCAGAAGGGTAGAAGAAATAACGGTATAAAGAATTTGGGCTGACGGACAACAGAGAGCAAGATAACGACTGGACACTGTAAGACGTACAGAGGAGAAGAAATAATTGAGAATAAAATGAAATTTAACATCTGTGGATAGAAAGAACAGAATTAAGCCCTTTAGACCACATCCTGTGCAGTGCGGTAAAGATGCTAGAAAAAGGAAAAAGAGGAGAAGGAGAAGAAGGAGGAGGAGAAGAAGAAGAAGAAGAAGAAGAAGAAGAAGAAGAAGGAGAAAAATAAGATGAAAGCGAAGGGAAATAAGACGATTAAATCAAAATAAGCTAACTGAGGCTAAAATAGTATTTCAGGTATTCATAGTTTAAAATGTTCCTTTTTTAACAGGTTTCTACCATATTTAATTTTTTGAAAATATTCAATGAGGAACTTTACATTCTCTGAACCGTGCATCGCGATACATACACGTGAGAATAACAAACTAGATGCACACAGTTCCAGTCACATTGTGTTAGAGCCTAGACACCCATAAATGAATCATAAAATACTGCATGTTGCGCGTACAGAAATAACCTCCTGATCATGAAAAGTTATTGGTTCGAAACATGTAGAGAATGGTTTAATTAGCAAAAATTAATGAGAAAAGTGTGCATCTTGTTGTTTATTCTCACGTATACTCGATGAAGACCTGGAACGAACCCAAACCACAAACCTTAAGAACCCTTGAAAAATGATTGGTAAATGTACAGATATTGATATCTTCCAAGAACAGCCCACCACTGTTTACCGTAATCGTGATCTATAAAGAGAGACACCGCCACTGTCTTCACGTAGATATGCTGGAAATTTGTGTAACAGATCTTGTATTACGTACTCATCTCCTACATTGTTAACATCAAGAAGTGTAGTACATTGACCAAAGAATTCTCCATCATTCCATCTCCTCTATATCTTCACAGGAGCTTGTGTAACGGTATAATAGCCTCCAGATATTACAATCTAGAGAGACAGAATAGTGTTAGTTTATGACGAAAATTTTGGCCAAGCCCGTTCATGCGTGGATTCCAGATAAGCATGCTCACTTCCTCTGACTTTCCGCCAGCTGTCTATCCATGCTTTATGCGAGAAACTGGAGCCGGGAATGGAAACAGCATAATAATTACGTCGTGTTATTGAAAGCCGCTAAACTGTAACGCTGGTGAGGAAAACCACCCTGCTCACGGCGTGTGATGTCACGCCTACGGCAAACCCACACGTTTCGCGTGGTTCGATACGAACTCTGCAATCCGATTACAACCGTGTTCAGTACATCAATATAACTACTTCAGTTACGTTATAAAGTCTGCTATTATCATCACTATCATCGTCGTTCCTGCCATCTTCGTCACCATCGGTAACATTCAATTTATCCCATAATCTTCCCTTCTCAGTTTAACACACAAATACAGGGTGATTCAGGAGGAAGTTTCAAAATTTTTGGAGGTCATAATATCGGTCATTGTGAGAAAAAAAAGTTCAGATGAACATGTGTCTAATTCGGAATGGTTCCCGAGATAGATTTGTTTGAGTCTACAAACACAAAAGTAGTAATTTAATATTTAGTTTACAATTCTTCTTTACACAGGAATGACAAAATTTTTACAGTTCACAATAAACGTTAGAACATTCCACCGTCAACCTCAATGCACTTTTACTGGTGCAAGAAGATCGCGTGTTGTTAGTCTGATTTGAACTTCACGTTTCTTTATGCGGGCAGGAGCATCAAAAATGCGAGTGAGCAATTCGTCTGGTTTATCCACCTTCCTTTTTTTAAACTCCGCCCTTCATCCAACCTAACAAACCAGTGTGGGCCAGTTCGGCCATTCAGAATTAGGCACATGTTAACACGATGATTTTCTTCACAATGATCTTCAATATCACCTCTCGAAATATTGACCTTTAGTCCTGAATCACCCTGTATATACCGCACTCTTGATTCTAATGTCTAAATTCGCGAATCGTGGAAAACTAAAGCAGAAAGATATTATCTTAGGCAAATATCGATAATAATAATAATAATAATAAAAATTTATAAATTATTTTCATAAAGGCTGTAAAGTTAAAAAGGACTCCCCTCTGTGTGCCCCCCCCCC
>Ga0123355_10006539_pt1 | contig 17290 bp, 13 predicted proteins | sample TergutEmb28metaG_3_FD_89872 | JGI IMG/M metagenome (GOLD analysis project Ga0123355, IMG submission 89872) | Embiratermes neotenicus P1 segment gut microbial communities from Petit-Saut dam, French Guiana - Emb289 P1 | ecosystem: Host-associated > Arthropoda: Insects > Digestive system > Gut ...
ATTATGGGGAGGAGCGGTAGCGGCAAATCAACCTTGCTTAGACTTTTGTGCGGTCTTATTCGACCCGACGAGGGGACGGTTGAATGTGCAGGGTATAATGTAGGCGCATTAAAAGGTAAGGAGCTATCAAGATTTAGGTCAAGTATAATCGGGATTGTTTTTCAGGACAGCAATCTCATTACCGACTTTAATGTACAGGATAATATTTTGACACCCTTGTATATCGCGGGGGCAAAAAACGATAGGGTATATTTTAACAGACTTTTAGAAATTACTGAAATGGGAGCATTTTTAAAGCGTATGCCTCACGAGCTAAGCGGCGGTCAGAGGCAAAAGGTAGCGATAGCGAGAGCTTTGATTGCCGGACCAAAGGTGCTTTTTGCTGACGAGCCGACGGGTAGCTTGGACAGTCAAAGCGAATTAGCCGTAATGCGCTTATTTAGGGAGATAAATAATGAATTTGGTGTGACTATTGTACAAGTGACGCACTCCGGTATTTGCGCGGATACATCGCATAGGATAATAAAAATAGATGACGGCAAAATAGCAGAGTAAAAAACAAAAGAAGAAACTACGGACAGCCCCGCTCTCAACCTACCGAATAAATAATATTAGCAAGTATAACTATGGTTTTAAGATATTTTATCGCCAGACTTAAAAAGACAATACTGCCTACTATCGGCGTTTCGTTTGCTCTTAGTATAGTTGTTTTTTTGATGGTTATTGTGACAGCAATGCCTGATATTTTAGGTGTCGCGACAGAAAATCATAGCAGGCGTATATCAGGTGATGCCGACTTAGTGCTTACTAACTCGTACGATAGCTCCGCAAGATTTTTCGGACTTACGGCACTTAGAGAGGACGAAATATTAACTGAGCATGCCGAATACATCTACGGGCTTTTTTGGACATATGCGCAGTTGGACACACCTAACGGACGGCGGTCATTCGGCACGGTGTTTGCGGGAGATTTATCCGCTCAAAACATGCATAATCCCTTAGCCGGTATTGTGCCGGGGCAATTATCCGACTTCGGTATTATAATCGGAGAGGAATTTGCCGAGCGGGAAGGAATTAGAGGCGGGCATCAGGTGCATATTGTTTTCGGCGGACGACGAGTCAGTTTCGCTGTACAAGGAATCGCTAGAAATGAAGGATTGCTTGCTGACGGTAACGCGGTGTTTATTTCGTCTGCTGCGCTGTCGCGTTTTATACCGTTTTTAGGTTCGGGAATTGTTACTCATGCTTTTATTAGGGCTAATTGCCCCCGGTCGCTCCAAATAATCGCAGAGCATTTATCTGCATATTATCCTCATCTTTCTGTATCTTCGGGTGGTGAGATAGACGAAATCCAAAGATCGGTCAATCAATTTGTTGTGCATATCAGCTTAATGGCTTTTATCACGGCGGTGTTTTGTCTTATATCCTTATTCATATTATTACGGCTGGCTTTTTCAAGAGACAGACAAAACTTTGAGAGATTGTCGGCTTTAGGACTAAGCAAATTTAAGCTAGCCTTAATATCTGCATTGTATGGTCTGCTGCTTTGTGTATTCGGAATAGGTTTTGCGTTGATAGCATTACAAGCGGTATTGCCGGCAGTGATAGCCGCGTCACCGCTTTTAGCGGGATATAACTTCGGATTTTTGCCGTATGCCGTTGGAATAGGAAGCGGATTAGCTGTGGGGACAGTATGCGCCATACTTAGTATTTTTGCTCCAAAGACGGCAAGTATTGGGGTAAAGCGAAAACTTGTGTTTTATGCAATAGGTTTTGCCATTGTCGGGGCGGGAATTATCGGTGTTTTAATAGCCGTTACATTTCCTCATATCGCACTTTTGCTTCTTTGCTTTTCGCTTTTAGGGTTAATTTTTTTTCTGCCAAAGATTATTGCCCCTATTACGGCAAAAATCCACGATAAAACCAAAAACATTTATACACTTCGGTTAAAAACCCTTGCACATAACAAGAGTTATAATAACTTTGTTTCCTTTGGACTCATAGTTACGCTTGTTATGGTTTTGGGTGTGGCATTACCGCTTGAAGTGCAAAGTGCCATGCAATCGCCGTTACTACCATTTGATACAGCGGTCATAGCTATCACTGACCCTAGCGCTGAGGTATTTGAAAGAGTGACACAAGCAAACGGAGTGCAAGCCGCTGTTCGTGCCGAAGCTGACTTTAGGGCAAATCTTTCGGTGAACAATCTTGAATTCGGAGCAGGGTTATTCGGTTTGGATGAGGAAGGATTCGTGTTATTTGGGGCGGACTTTGACGCTACGGCTCTTTTTGACGGGCGAGGCGCGGTAGTAGGCGACGCTCTGGCGTCAAGACAAAGGCTAAGAGTAGGCGATGAGATTTTGTATAGTAGGCAGGGCAGAAATAAGAGCTTTGTAATAACCAAAATCATCCGTTCGGACTATCTTGACGGTCGGTTTGTATTGGTTGACTTGGACAGTTTAGCTGTAGACGGACGACCGTACTCAGATATTCTTATAGCCTCATACGGCGACCTCGACTATACTATGCAGGCTGTGGCTATGGTTGGCGGACTATACGGCGCGGTATTAGATGTTACCGACTTTCTTCATTTTGTATTTTCTATTTTTGGTGAATTCGCGTGGCTCTTAAATTGGTTTAGTACGGTTATAATCTCATTAGCTTTAGCAACCATTCTCTTAATGATAATAATCAGGCGAATCGCCGAGGATAAAGCCATATTGACCCTGACTCCGTTAGGACTTACAAAACAAAAACATCTAGTCCAAACCCTCTTTTCGGTATGCGTTGCCCTCCTTGCCGTTATGATAAGTATACCCATGCTGGTATTCCTGTTAGAAAATGCCAGTCTGTCATTTTTCTTTATATTCGGATTAAGAGAAGCCGCTGGTGCAAGCCCAATAATAACAATTCCGGTAGCGATAATGTGCTTTATATTTATTATAACCGTAGAAGTAGTCGTAGCCGCCGCAAAAAAAATCGAAAGGCAGCAGTAATTATACTTGACAAAATAATTTGGCGTTAATATAATTATAAATGTGGAAAACACTCATAATCAAAAACATATTAGACTTATTATATTGCTTTCGGCGATAACGGGACTTTTAACGGTCTTTGTTGTTGTTGCGGCATTAATACTTACGGGTAGGGCAGATACGTTTGACGAGAATATATATTTGAGGCTAATAACGCAAAGAAACCGCCCACTCAATATATTTTTGCAAATAATTGTGTATATGGGGAATGCTGTTGTGCTTGTTGTCGTTGCGTTGATTTTTGAGCTTATACCAAATACGCGGCATAAAGTGGGTTTTAAGGCAGCTCTTGCAGTGGGACTGAGTCCCATTGTTAATATAATATTGAAGAGTATTTTCGGGCGATACCGTCCCTTTGACCCGTTAGCTACAGGGACGGGTTCTAGCTTTCCAAGCGGTCACGCCTTTTCATCCGCTTCATTTTTTGTGACAATAATTATTTTTTTGCTACTTAACGTAAAAGACAAGCGTATATTGATACCAACGGTGGCGCTTTGCATTCTTGCCCCTATTATAGTGTCGTTTTGCCGTGTATACTTAGGCGCGCATTGGACAACAGACACAATAGCGGGGATGACGCTGGGTACGGTTATGGCGTTGACGGTCCATTTTTTCCTGTGGCCGCTTATTAAGAAATTAGCGGGAATGGTTGTGAAAAAATGGTCAAAGTTGAGTATAATATATAAATTTATTTTCGGAACGGATAAGGCGGAAATCTCGGAGGAACCGATTTTGCATGATAATTTTTCCTAGAGTTTAGCGTGACAGTCGATTAAAGTTTAAAATATTATAATCTACATAAGCAAAAATATTTGTTAAAGGACTTGACAAACTTTTTTTTGTATGGTATCATATATATAATGTAATAAAACCAATAAATTTTTTTCACAATGAAGGAGTAAAACTAAATGGGTCTAATCAGAGCAGTAACGGGTTCGGTCAGGGGCGTAATGGCCGACCAATGGAAAGATTTTTTCTTTTGTGAGGCAATGCCTCCCGAAATCCTTATGAGACGCGGTGTGCGAAATACAACCGCCAGGGGAACAACCAACAAGGGCGCCGAGAATATTATCGTCAACGGTTCAAGAATAGCCGTTGCCGAAGGTCAAGCAATGGCAATCGTTGAACAGGGTAAGATTGTCGAGTTTTCTGCCGAGCCGGGGCAGTTCACTTGGGATACCTCAACCGAACCAAGCATTTTTAGCGGCGGTTTAGGCAACTTATTTAAAGTCCCTGCTAATATGGTTTCGCGTGTCGGGTTCGGCGGACATGCAGCTAAGGATCAAAGAATTTATTTCTTTAATCTTTTAGAGATTAAGGGCAACAAATACGGAACACCTCAACCCGTACCGTTTAGAGTAGTTGATAATAATATCGGTCTTGACATTGATATTACAATCCGCTGTAACGGTGTATATTCGTACCGCATGATTAACCCAATGCTATTCTTCCGTAGTGTAGCTGGTAATGTAACCACCGAATACAATAGGTCGGCGCTTGATCCGACACTTAGGTCTGAGCTTTTGACGGCGCTTCAGCCGGCTTTTGCAAAGATTAGCGCCATGGGAATCAGATACAGCGCATTACCCGGGCACACAACCGAAATTTCTAAAGCGCTTAACGAGGTGCTTGATGAGAAATGGGCGCAGACAAGAGGTATTGCTATCGCTGCTTTTGGTGTCAACACAGTAGCTGCATCACCCGAAGATGAGAAGCTAATCAGAGATTGGCAGGTAAAAGGTATGATGGCGCGTAATCCAGGAATGGCAGGCGCTATGATGGCAAAGTCGCAGGCGCGCGCTATGGAAAACGCCGCAAGTAATCAAGGCGGAGCTATGATGGGCTTTATGGGAATGAATGCGGCAATGGGTACGGGCGGTATGAACGCTAATCAATTATTCGGGATGCAACAGCAACAGGGCGGAATGCAACAGGCTCAAGGACAAGGACAACAAGCCGGCGGCTGGCAGTGCGCGTGCGGAGTCGGCAACCAAGGGCGTTTTTGTAGCGGTTGCGGGCAGGCGCAACCTCAGCCACAAGCGGTTGGCGGCTGGCAGTGTAAATGCGGAGTAAGCAACCAAGGGCGCTTTTGTAGCGGTTGCGGGCAAGCTCAACCGGCGGCGGCGGGCAAATGGGCATGCGCGTGCGGACAAAAGAATGCCGGCGGGTTTTGCGGCGGATGCGGAAAAGCAAGACCGTAATTTTTAATTATGAATTAGGAGTGAGGAATATAGGAATGAATTGTCAAGGTTTTAGCAACTAAGTCAATAATTCTATATTCCTCATTTTGTTAAAAATAATGTTTTATAAGGAGAAAATAACCTAATATGTCTCAAATATTAGATTACAAATGCCCTAATTGTTTTGGGTCGCTTAATTTTAACGCTACTACGCAAAACATGAAGTGCGAAATGTGCGAATCGGAGATTAACATGGCGGCTTTCAAGGAGTACGAGACGGCATGTAATATTCAAGACGGCATGGACGATTTGGGTAGTTATAAAGGTTCGGCATGGAATGACGCGGGCGGCGCTCAAGTGTGTAATTCATGTGCAGGTCAGCTTATTACCGACGGTACAACTATCGCTACCGAATGTCCATTTTGCGGGAATACGGCGATAATCAAGCAAGCAGTCAGTAACGCGTTACGCCCTGATTTTGTTATTCCCTTTAAGTCGACCCAAGATAAGGTGGCTACTCAACTTAAGGGATTGTATAAGGGTAAGACGCTGTTGCCTAAAAGCTTTAGGAATAATACTCATATCGATAATGTTACAGGATTGTATGTTCCATATTGGTTGTACGATTGTGATACGCGGATTATGGCGGCGTACGATACAACGCGCGTTAAAAGATGGACGTCGGGTAATACCCGATTTGTCAGAACCGATAAATTTTTAGCTACACGTAACGGCGATATGAATTTTAATAAAGTTCCCGTCCACGCATCATCAAAAATGGGCGAATCGGATATGCAAGCGATTGAGCCGTTTAATTATTCAGAAATGCAACCATACTCCTCGGCTTTTTTGGCGGGACATGTCGCTGAAATGCAAGATGTGGAGTTTGAAAAACAAAAGCCGATTATTGATAGCCGAATAAGGACAACTATCGATAAAGAGGTAAATAGAACGGTTACTGGATACGATACGGTAAGACGGCGCAATCTAAATGTCAATGTAAGTAATAATAAAATCAGCTATGCGCTTTTCCCCGTGTGGACGCTCAACACTAAACATAAAGGCAAAAATTATAGGTTTACAATGAACGGACAGACGGGTCACTTCTCGGGCAAACTTCCTGTTGACGGAAAAAAGTGCGGGATCATAGGCGGAATTATTACCGGAGCATTTGCGCTTATTATGACAATAGCGATGCTTCTTATCGGTATTGCCGTAGAAGGAATGCACCCTGTGACCGGACTTTTGATTGGTTTTGGTGCGGGGTTGGTAATGGGCTTGATTGTTTCTTTAATTGTCTTAATGAGTATGCGAAGTAAAATGAATTTAGGTAAGCGGAACAAAGGCGCGGCTAATTACTCAAGCGGCTTTAAACTTGCGCACCGTAACGACATATTTTTAGGGTCGCAAACAACCCGTACTGTAATAAGAAACAACAACACTCCGACAGGCGCGACAAATAATGTGGCTAACAACAGGAATAATAATACGACTGCTAATAGACCGAATAATAACACTAGAAATAATAACAATAGAAGAAGATAATCAATTAATTAGGAATTGGAAGTGAGGAATTAGGAGTGGTTGACAGTTTTTTATAATTAAGTCAACAATTCCTAATTTTTATATTGTAAGAAGAGAGGTTTTTTTATGTCCCAACAAATACAAGATTACAAATGTCCGAATTGTCACGGCTCGCTTAATTTTGATGTGAGTTTGCAAAAAATGAAATGTGAGATGTGCGACTCCGAGCTTGATATGGCAGCATTTAAGGAATATTCGTCGGCTTGTACTATGCAAGACGGTATGGATGATCTAGGCGACTATAAGGGCAAGGAATGGAAGGACGCGGGAATGGCGCAGGTCTGTAATTCCTGTGCGGGACAGCTTATTACCGACAGCAATACTATTGCTACCGAGTGTCCATTTTGCGGCAATACAGCAATTATAAGGCAGGCTGTAAGCGACGCGCTTAGACCTGATTTTGTTATTCCGTTTAAATACACTAAGGAAGCGGCGGTTAGGCAGCTTTCTGAATTATATAAAGGCAAAACGCTACTGCCTAAATGCTTTAAAAACACGGCACATTTAGAGAATGTCACCGGATTGTATGTACCGTTTTGGTTGTATGATTGCGAGACGCATATTAACGCCGCCTATGATGCGACAAGAATCACGACCTTTTGGCGGGGCAACACACAATTTACGCGGACGGACAAATTTTTGGCTACGCGTGCGGGAATTATGGGCTTTAACAAAGTCCCTGCGTTTGCTTCGACGCGTATGACGCAGCCTGAATTAGAGCAGATAGAACCGTTTAACTATGCGGAATTACAGCCTTTTTCGGGCGCGTTTTTGGCGGGACATGCCGCTGAAAAGCACGATATAGATTTTGCAAGACAAAAAGCAAGTGTAGAAAACCGCATGAGGAGTACAATCGATACGACAGCGCGTAATACTGTCGGGGGCTATAATACGGTCAATAAGCGGCATCTCAATGTTGGGGTAGCAAACCCCAAAGTCAATTATGCGCTTTTTCCTGTATGGATACTTAGCACAAGATGGAAAGATAAGGTCTACAAGTTTACTATGAACGGACAGACTGGGCATTTTGCCGGACAACTGCCTATGGATACAAAAAAAGCTGTAGGAATAGGCGCGTTAATTACGGGCATAACAGCTCTTTTAGGTGCGCTTATATGCATGATTGGCGGCATACTGCTGTATCCCGACGACGCGCTGTTTTTTGCTATGTTCGGTTTTGCGGGCGGATTGTTCGGCGGGGCAATTTTAGGGCTGCTCATAACGGGTATTGCTCTTTGGACTTTATGGAATCAGCTAAAGGTGGCGCGACGAAAACAATGTGCGTCAAACTACGCGAGCGGATTTAACATGTCTCACCGCAACGACATATTTCTTGGAAGCCGTACAACAAGTATTAATATGGGCGGGGGAAGCATGGGCAGGCACAGCGGCTTTGGAGGATCAAGAGGCGGTTTTGGCGGCGGCTTTAGGAGATAAGCGGAATGCCCGCAGATATAGATAACAAAAGGAAATTTGAATAAATGAAGAAAAATCAAGCAGAAAAATTTCGACCTCAAATTCATATTACACCGCCTAAGGGGTATCTTAACGACCCGAACGGTTTAGTATTCTTTAATGACGAATATCATGTTTTTTATCAGCTTTATCCTCATGGTGTAGAGGGAGCGATAGAGAAACATTGGGCGCATGCCGTGTCGACCGATTTGGTTAGATTTAAACAGCGCGGCAATGCGTTGTCACCTGACAAATACGGCTCAATTTGGTCGGGCAGTTGTATTGTGGATGAACATAATGTAAGCGGTCTGTTTGATTCCGCACCGCAAAAGCGGGGAATACTCGCGTATTATACAAGTACGGGAATGACCGATATAAGTATTCAAAGACAATGCATGGCGTATAGCTTTGACGGTTGTAATTTTATTAAGTATAACGACGGTCGTCCAATTATCGAACAGGCTGACGACCCGGCTAATGATAACGATTTTAGAGACCCGAAAGTATTTTGGTACGAACGCGGCAAGAGGTTTCTTATGGTTACGGCGGGAGGACCGCTGCGTATATTTTCGTCATACAATTTGATTGATTGGAAAGCGGAAAGCTATGACAAAGACATACGCACCGAATGCCCGGATTTGTTTTGTCTTAAAATAGACGGGCAGGAAAAGTGGATACTTTCCGGTTGCGGTGAATGGTATATGCTTGGGGATTTAATTGAGCGGGACGATAAGATTAAGTTTTTACCTGACACGGGGGAGCGGTTACCATTTAATTTCGGTTCGGATAAGTATGCATCACAGGTTTTTTCTAATAAAGGTGAGAGAATTATCAAAATTGATTGGGTGTGCGGTAATTTTAACGCGCCCGAATATGCGAAATTACATGATAATATTTTTGTCGGGGCGTTATCGTTGCCGTATGAACTTAGCCTTATTAAAGTCGGCGGTAAGATAAAATTGATTCAAAAGCCGATAGCAGAACTTGCTTCATTGAGAAACATCACAAAAAAAATAGACAAACTAATGATAAACAGTGAATCGATTGAATTTCCTTTGAGCAATTTTGATGATTGTTATGAATTGGTTATTGATATAGACACAGGGACGGCAGAAAGAACCGGAATAAAAATTCATAGCGACGGGCAAAAGCATTTTACCTCTATCGCGTATGACAAAGCATTAAAAAAACTTATTATCGACAGAGCAAATTCATACCCTGATCTTGCGCCGTTTTATAATAAGACATATTTATCGGAGTGCTTTGAGCTGTGTGACAACATTCTAAAATTGCATGTTTTTGTTGACGGACCGATTGTCGAAGTATTCACGCAAGACGGTTTGCAGGTTGCTACGGTTTTATCCTATTCTAAGTTAGATACTCAAAAGAAAATTGAGTTTTTTGCCGATAACGGGAATGCTGCCGCCAGCAATATAATTTTGTACAGATTAAAAGTATAGACTATTATATTGGTTGACAAGTAATTATACAATATGATATATTAGAAAAAAAATTAAAGGAAAGGTTTATTATGTCAAAAAAATTAAGGTACGGGATAGTCGGTTGCGGAGCTATCGCCAATAATAAGCACTTGCCGTCTATCAAAACAATTAACGACGGAATCGAGGTTGTCGCTTTTTGCGATATTGTTATTGAGAGGGCTAACAAGACTAACGATAAATACGCTGGAGGTAAGGGTAAAGTTTTTGCCGATTATCGGGAGCTTGTCAAAGAGGATTTAGACGCGGTTTTGGTATTGACGCCAAATAACAGCCACTGCGAAATTTCTGTTGCCGCTCTTAACGCCGGCAAACATGTGCTTTGTGAAAAGCCTATGGCGATGAACTACGCCGAGGCTCAAAAAATGATTAAGGCAAGCAAGGATAGCGGAAAAATGCTTACAATCGCCTATCAAAACCGATTTAGACGCGATTCTTTACATCTTAAAAACGTGTGCGAGGCAGGGGAATTAGGCGATATTTATTTTGCTAAGGCAATTGCCGTAAGAAGGAGGGCTGTGCCGACGTGGGGCGTTTTTCTTGACGAGGAAAAACAAGGCGGCGGACCGCTTATTGACATAGGTACGCATGCGCTGGATTTGACGCTGTACGCTATGGATAATTACGAGCCTGCGTACTGTGTAGGTTCGACTTTTCATAAGCTAAATAAGGATACTAATACGGCTAATGCGTGGGGCGATTGGGATTCTAAAAAGTTCACGGTAGAGGATTCGGCTTTTGGTTATGTTGTTATGAAAAATGGTGCGGCAATTATGCTTGAAAGCAGTTGGGCTCTTAATACGCTTGACGTTAGAGAGGCAGTAACCGAACTATGCGGAACCAAAGGCGGAGCCGATATGCCGTTTGAGGGCAAACTACGACTCAACGGTGTCAAACACAATGCTATGTACACCACTGAGCCGCACTTAGGCGGCGGCGGTGTGGCATATTTTGACGGAGGAGAAGCAAAACCCGCAGACTTAGAGCAAAAATGCTTCGCCGACGCTATAAGAGGAATAGGAAAACTAAAAGTACTGCCCGAGCAAGCCGCCGCCGTTACAAGAATATTAGAAGGTATATATATATCGGCTAAGACAGGCAAACAATATGTGTTTTAGCACATATATATCATTGCAAGCAAAATCAAAGCAATTCCACGGGCAGAATTTTTCATAAGAGATTTTCTTCGTCACTATTTTCCTTATGGTTTGTTATCTATTTTTAGTTTTTACTTATATAATCGCTCAATGACAAAAATGTATATTATGCTATAAAAGCAATGTATGATTAAAAGAATTAAGAAAATCAATTATATCTGTACAAGTGTAATATTGTTGTCTGGGATATTATTTGCCTTTACGGGATATCTGCCTAATAGGAGTAGAGGTATCGGGCAGACCAATGCACGGGCTTAGGAGTAGCGCAGGAATGGAGCAATAACGGAGTCGGAAATACATTTCACTTCTTGCCGTAATAGCGTCCAACGTGTTTGAAAGCGCGAGAAGTCTTCATTCGGTGTATATTCCGCACAACACTATGTTGCGGTATATAGGCACACGCGCGTTTTGGAGGACAACAAATCTAAGCAGTATAAGAATACCGTATAGGGTGACGCATATGGGGAATTATGTTTTCGCGTATTGGACAGTAAATCAAACTATTTACATTGCGGGTCGCTCCGGTGCGCCTCATACTTGGTATCCGCCGTGGTTTGGCAGGAGCAATGCTAGGGTAGTTTGGAGCGCGTAAATGAGATAATAAAAAAAACACATATTCTAAAAAGGAGTTTTTAAAAATGAAATTATCAGTATTTAATCCCGTATTACACTCAATGTCTTTAGAAGACAGTCTAAAGTATCTCAAGTCTTTGGGTGTGGATGCAATGGAATTGGGGTGCGGGGGATATCCGGGCACAACTCACGCTAATGCGGTTGAGCTTTCAAAAAGTCCGGCTAAAGTCAAAGAGCTAAAAGCCTTATTTGATAAGCACGGCATTGAGATTGCGGCTTTGAGTGTGCACGGCAACGGGGTGAGTCCCGACAAGGCTTTTGCCAATAAAAGCAACGAGGATTTTGCTGCGGCTTGTAAAATTGCAAAGGATTTAGGGACGGATAGAGTTGTCACTTTTTCGGGCTGTCCTGGTAGTGACGCTAAGAGTGAGCGTCCTAATTGGGTGACTTGTACTTGGCCTCCCGAATACGGAGATATTCTCAAATATCAATGGGATGAAGTGCTTATCCCGTTTTGGCAAAAGCAAGCTAAAATAGCCGAGGATAACGGCGTTAAGGTGGCGATTGAAATGCACCCCGGCTTTTGTGTATATAATCCGTCTACTATGCTGCGTCTGCGTAATGCGGTCGGTAAAGCGATTGGGGCTAATCTTGACCCGTCGCACCTTATTTGGCAGGGACTGGATATTGTCCAAACGGTTAAGGTTTTGGGCGAAGCTATTCACTTTTTTCACGCTAAGGACACGATGTTTAATGAAGATGTCAAAGCGGTTGAGGGGGTTCTTGATACTAAGCCTTACGGGCAGGAAATTGACAGGGCATGGATATTCCGTACGGTTGGTTACGGTAAATGCGATTGGAAAGGCGTTATGACGGCGCTTCGTATGGTTGGGTACAATCATGCTATTTCTATTGAGCATGAGGATAGTTTGATGACACCAAAAGAAGGATTGGAAAAAGCAGTTAAATATTTGAAAGATGTGATGATTTTTGATTCGGGTAAGACGGAGATGTGGTGGTAGGGCGATATGACTAAAGCTAAGATAGCCATAATAGGATACGGCGGCATGGGCGGGTATCATGCCGATAGGATAAAACATACTAAAACGCTTGAGGTGGCGGGCGTTTGGGATATTGATGAGAGCCGCAACACGGCGGCTCGCGGTAAAGGTTTGCGTGTATTTAAAAATACCTATGATATTGTCCAAAGCGGGATAGACGGGGTAATTATTGCTACGCCTAACGATTCGCATTTAAGCTATGCCGAGAAATTTCTCAAAGCCAAAATCGGTGTAATGGTCGAAAAGCCTGCCGCTATGAACTCCAAAGAACTCGCAAAGATGCTTACTATAGCGGAAACTACGGGTACACCATTTACGGTCAATCAAAACAGACGGTATGATTCCGACTATCTTACTGCAAAAGAAATTATTAGGCAAAACTTTTTGGGCGGAGTGTACAGGATAGAGAGCAGCGTTGTTGGCGGTAACGGTATTCCGGACGGTTGGCGCGCTAATAAGGTGCAAGGCGGGGGAATGATGCTTGATTGGGGTGTTCATCTTATCGATCAACTGCTTCTTATAACGGACAGTTTCGTCAAAAGGATTTTTTGCAAATATTATTATGTAACTGACCATGAGGTTGAGGACGGTTTTTGGTTGGAACTTGAATTTGATAACGGATTTTCAACCCGTATAGCCGTTGAAACTAACACTTTTATTCCCGTGGATAGGTGGCGGATTTACGGCTACAGCGGAACGGCGCATATTGAAACTTGGGATTTAAAGGGTAAAATTGTCAGACCTAATGTTAGTGGCGGCACAGAACCGGAAGGGATGAGAGCAGGCAACGGTTTTACCAGAACTATGGCATATAAAACCGCAAGCGAAGTAACAACCGAAGAATTGCCAAAGTTGCCGGCGGCAAGCGACGGGATACTTTTAGGTGACTCGTTGTATGATAATTTTTCGAATATGCTATTAATCGGAGAAAGTCCTATCATAAAACCAGCTGAGTTAATGCGGGTTATGAAAATTATGGAAGCCGCGGAAAAGTCCGCCCGTAAGGATGTCGTAATTAAGGGGGTGTTTTAGATGAAAAAAGCAATCAGATATATTATAGCTGTATTCCTTATAATGGCGGTCGTAGCGTACGGCTTTTCTCTTGCCGCTTGTTCGGGAGGCGCAGAAAGTTCTTCCGCACTCGCAAGACCCGTTGTAACGCAAGTGGAAAGAACAATAATCGTAGAATGGGAAGAAGTCGAGGGGGCGACGCATTACGAAATACGAGTGACTCGCAGATTTGGTTGCTCTTCAATTAACGAAGGTGTAAGAGAATGGACGGAGACAGCATTTGACTTGGGCACGCTCAATCTCTCTAACAGAGGGCACACTTACGGTGTAACCGTGCGCGCCGTTTCGGTTACCGATTATCAAACAATCAGAGGGCCGTGGAGTACATCTCTTCCGGTGGTGATTTATTAAATACACAAAAAAGCAATTCAACGCTTACAAGAATGAGAGGCTGAGGGTAATCCAAACGGAGTAAAAATAAGAAAATGGCAATTGTACCAATATTATGTACGCAGTGTATGGCGAGTGTTGACATCGACGACAAAAAAGGAAAGGGTCGGTGTGAGTTTTGCGGTACAATGGTAATGTTAAAAGGAAAGGTTGAGAGCAAAGAACAGGCAAAGACTAACAATAATTCCTCCCCAAATAATGGAACTGCCGATGTGTTTGGCTCTATTTTTAATGATATAGACAATACTGTTGAACGGGTTAGCCGTACAACCTCAAAAATCATATGGATTTCGTCGATTGTTGTCGGTATTATTATAGTTTTTGTTATTTTAGTGCCCACGATTAGAATGATTTCTAATTTATCTAATATAACTATTCCGGACATTCCGGATATTACGGCTCCGGGCGGCGGAACTCCGTCGGGTGCCGTTGTCGGAGCGGGTGAATGGAGAGTGGGTGACGGAACTTCATTTGATATTCAACCAGGGCGGTATCTTCTTCTTCAAACGAGCACTGTCGGCGGCAGCGTTAGATTAGCTACGGCACCGGGCGTAACAAGCCATACACAACAAGGGCATTTATTCTTATTAAATTTTAGCAACAGACAATATATAGACTTGGAAGCAGGGCAATTTGTTACGATATCAAGGGCAGCTTTATGGGTGCTTGACGCTACACCTGTAATTGACCAAAACGCCGCGTATTTTCCGGCGGGTCAATATCTTGTAGGCAGAGATATTCCGGCAGGTAATTACAGAGCCGAGCAAGTAGGCAATGTCGGAGGCTCATTTAGAATAACAACTAATCCAAATGCGGTCTCACACACGCACCAAGGGCATATAATTCTTACTAATTTTTCGGGGCAAGCCTTTGTACCGACATTAGTCGAGGGACAATTTATCACCATATCGCGAGGGCGGCTGGTTTTTCTTGATTAGATTTGTCCGATAAAGAAAGAGAAAAAAGTGTAAAAACAGGACAAAAAGGCTATTTAAAAGGCAGTAAAACGTATAAAAGAATAAAAATGAAAATTGTTCTGTGAATTGACCTAAATAAAACAACCATTCGCGTTTGACAGAACTAGCGGATTTATCATTAACAAACAAAGGAGAATACTATTTTGAAAACGGAATATCTAAAAAAGAGATTCGTAGAGCTTTACGGAGAAGGTGGCGAAATTAGATTTTTTGCCGCGCCGGGGCGAGTCAATTTAATCGGCGAGCATATTGATTATTGTGGCGGTAAGGTTTTGCCTGCAGGTCTTAGCCTCAAATGTATGGTAGTTGCTAGACTAAGAGACGATGATATTATCAATCTTGCCGCGACAACTATCGATGACAGGGTTAGCCTTGATATAAATAAACTTGGTGAGTACAAGAGTCTCAAGTGGGGAAATTATCAAGCGGGGATGGCATATGTAATGCAAAATGCGGGATATAATATTCCCGCGATGGACATGCTTTATGATTGCGATGTTCCTTTTGGGAGCGGACTTAGCTCAAGCGCGGCTATTGAGGTAGCTACGGGAGTTGCTGTTGCGCTTATGGCAAAACAAAATGACAGAGAGTTGAAAGCCGAAGATCTAGTAAGAATTGCGGTGCTTGCTCAAAAAGCAGAAAATGAGTACGCGGGAGTAAGCTGCGGCATAATGGATCAATTCGCGTCGGCTATGGCAAAAAAGAATAACGCTATTTTGCTTGACTGCGCTACTTTAGAGTATAGTTATATACCGCTGAAACTTGGTGATTATAGATTGGTTATTGCTAACAGCAACAAGCGTAGAAGTCTTGCCGAGGGCAAATATAACGAACGCAGGGGAGAATGCGAAGAGGGCTTGGCTATACTAAATAAAAAAATGTCCGATATTAAAAATCTTTCCGAAGTTTCGCCAAAAGATTTGCAGCAACATGAAGCTTTGTTGCCGCCTGTAGTCAGACAAAGGGTGACGCATGTTGTAGGTGAGTGCGCCAGAGTCGCATATAGCGTGAATGCATTGAAAAACGGTGAAATTTTAAAATTCGGTGAACTGTTAAATCAATCGCATTATAGCCTAAGGGATTTGTATGAAGTGACAGGCAACGAGCTTGACACCCTCACACACTTGGCGAGAACTTATCCCGGTTGTATCGGTAGCCGTATGACTGGTGCAGGTTTCGGAGGTTGCACGGTTAGCCTTGTGCATAAGGATGCTGTTGCTGGTTTTATTGAGAATGTCGGTAAGGTGTATAAGGAAAAAGTCGGATTAACGGCGGATTTTTATGACGCGAGTATCGAGGACGGAGCGGGTGAGGTAAGTGCCGGCTAGCGTAATTGCCCTAATTCTTGTATTATATATAATTAACGCGACTCTTAGCGGAATTTTATTCAAAAAGAATGACAGACCGCCGACTGACACGTTGATTACTATAGCTATTTTCGGTCTAACCGTCAACGGTATAATTTTTTTTATAGCGGCTTTTTTTGCAGATCTTTTTGTTAGTGTAACTTTTCCTCTTGCCATAGTAAGCGCCCTTAGGGGTCTGCTTATCGTGACGGGCTTATTTTTTATAGCAAAAGCGTTTAGGCATCTTCCAGTTTCTATAATGTCACCGCTCGGCATGGTGGTCATTGTGCCGTTGCTTATTTTGTCATGGCTGATTTTTGGTGATTCGTTAAGTGTCGCGCCTATAATATTAGTCGTCGCTATGCTTGTGTTTTGCGTGATACTTGTGCTGATGGAAGGCAAAAAACCTAATAAGCAAAAGGGCGATAAAAAGAAATTTTGGTTGGGAATGCTTTTTTTCACGCTTGCCATGTCTTGCTTTATGACTACTCAAATCCTCATCCGAATCTTAGGCGAAGCCGGTTTGCATATACTTACCATCAGCTTTTTTAACTCAGTAGCGATATTCGTTGTTGTTATAACTGCTTATATAATTCTTCGTAAAAATCCCGTTAAGACATTTTCCAAAAACATCAAAAGGCCGATACAATTTGGTATAGGAATAACCGACACAATTTGGCTATATCTTTATGTGCCTCTAGTCTTGGCGATGAACTTAGGCGTACTTAATGCTGTAAGCAGAATTTCCGTCGCTCTCACCGTACTTGCCGGCATATTAATATTCAAAGAAAAAATTTCTAAAAAAGCTTACCCTGTCATTATAATTATAATTATAATCGGTATTATTTTGGGTTTGTTGGTTATTTAATTAACTTAATTTGGTTAAAATTTTTTTGAGGTTATTTTTATTTTGATGTAAAAAAATGATTGACAAAGAAAACTGTTTTTGATACGCTATAATA